>JACCDH010208353.1_pt1 | contig 32833 bp, 27 predicted proteins | sample 7442481 | NCBI WGS metagenome assembly JACCDH01 (sample SAMN15323433, study PRJNA562643) | freshwater metagenome | isolation source: river surface water | place: USA:Blue River Watershed | collected 2017-08-15
AAACTTACTCTTCCAAAAATTGCTACTGGTATTTTACTCATAAGTGTTATAAAAAAAGGGTTAAACATTTTTGAGGTCATTTTGCTGGTTTCAGAACCCATGATTTGACCTATTTGGTGTTATAATAAAAGGTAAACCTTATTTTATAACAACCTTTAGCAAAGTTTATAAAAATATAATTCCAGGACAAGTTTTTAACCTATTATCCTGGATTTCAATTAAATAAAATATTTTTTGCGTTTTTTGAGATATTTATTTCTAAAAGAAATAAATATGAAAAATGAAGTTATAAAATTGAAGAGTGGTCATGAGTTGACCATAAGAGGTATTCAAATAGAAACGACTTATGCTGAAATTCTTGCTGGTGAACCAACACTTGAAGATAACATTCGAATTTATGATAGTTTAGATGTGCCACCCAATTGGTATGCTAGAAAGTGTGTATTCTCAATGAAGAGTTTCGGCTTGGATAAAAAGAAGTTTGCCCCCTTTATAGTGTACGTATGGGTTGAATCACACAAAAGTGTTGATGACCCAAATAACCAATTCGATATGAGTGAATTGGTTATTATAGGTACAATTAACAGCATTAATAATTTTTGTGTAAAAGAATTAATTAATGATGTTTTAAAAGATTTTGATTGGGAAAAATATGCTGTCAATATTGAAATCTAATTTATTTATTGATTTGCGATTATTCTACTAATAATTTCTTAGCCATCCTCTTAATTCGAGATAATGAAAATGGTAATCCACTGTTATCAAGATTTCTTAATACTTTCATAATATTTTCTGTCTTTTTTATTTGATTGGAATATGAAGTTAGTAAAATTTGCATATTTTGATTTGCTTCTCCAATATTAAAAATGTTATAATACTGTTCTCTAGCTCTACCACTAGAAACTAAATCCATTTCAAGATTGTATCTCATAGAAACAATTCTATATTTTTCCAAAAAATCTAATGCTTTTGTGTGATTATGAGAAAGCAAATTTAATAATTCAAATCTTTCAGCTTCATTTTCAATTATTTGCTCAATCAATGAAATATTTTTTGAGTTGAATTCAGTTTTATATCTAAAAGTTCCATCAGCTGAGCGGCTTCCTTCTTTACTATCATTCAAATAGGGAACAAAAAAGTCTTTATCTACGACAATTAGGTATGGTATATTTAAGTACTTCAATAAGTAAAAAGGATATTTTAAATCTTGAACCCCATCTAGTGATAGGATACTTAATCCTTGAAGCTTATCCTTAATATCAGAATTTGATAATAGATGGTTGACAGTCTCAACATCTCCTTTTCCTTCAACAATAACAACAAATTTTGAGAAGAAAAATTCACTATTATGATACTTATAGAATTGATAGTAATTCTGATAATCTAATCCATTTGACTCCCAAAAATTTTGAGGGATTTGACTTACGCTAGTTATATACCCTCTAACTGAATCTTCTTTTCTAGTAAATGAAATTATATCAGAATGTTCAAGTTCATCAATAACAACTGCTGAATGAGTAGTAAATATTATTTGAAGACTATCACTTGCTGAACTTTTTTTAAACTCGTTAATAATTTCTCTTTGAGATTGAGGATGTAGATTTACTTCTGGTTCTTCAATTCCAATAATAAAATTACTATGCTTTAATGAAGCTAAAAGTCTGTAGATTGCTATATTTACAAGACTCTGAATACCACTTCCAGTATCTATTAAATTATAAATTCTTTTTCCATCATCTATTTTGATACATAAATCACGTAATAGAATATGATAATCCATATCACTCTTGTCATAGTCGATTTGGATATCAAATTCACGAGATAACGGATAATAGTTTTGTAATTCTTTACTTGCTTTCTTTAATGCGTTTTTATTAAAATAATTAACAGCGTCTTCAATTTTTGGTTTTATTCGATTTCGTTTTTTAGTATGTTTTTTTAAATAGACATCTAGTAATTCTTTCAACAATGTCTTTTCTTGAAATATAGTTTCTTTATAGTCTCTTGATGTAGGGATATAGACGAATTCTATTTCTTTTTTTAACGCTGACTGTGCTTCTTTGGGAAATTCAAGATAATTTCCATTATTAAAATATTGAAATTTTTCTTTTTGCTTAGTACTTGACTCAAATGTCAATCTTAAATGTAAAGTACCGTCAAGCTGCTTAAAATCATTTAATGCAACTCTGTTCGGTACATCCATAAGGATTATATCGATTTTAGGAATCGCTCTTTTCTTAAAGTCATGGTTACCATTTTGAAAATTTACTTTTTCAGATTCATAGTTAAAAAAAGAATTTAATGCCCTTAAAAGAGTCGATTTACCAACGTTATTGCTTCCCACTAAGGCACAAAGATTTCCAACCACGAGAGTCGCTTTATCTATAGACCTAAATTTTTCAATATTTATATTTGATATTCTCATAATCTATGAAACTATAATCCCCTTACTAGCCTCAGACCCCTTAATAATCTGATAAGTCATACCACTTGCACCAGCTAGTTGAGAAGCATAATCCGCTTTTGCTTTTACAACCTCATCATCAATTTTATTGTCACCTTTTACCTCGATGATTACGTACTTCTCTGAATCATCATCAGTTTTTACCTTGACTAAGAAGTCTGGATAATAGCTTCTTACTGTATGTGACTCTGGGTCTATATACCTTATTAAGAAATCGGATTGACCATGAGTTAACATTCCTGTGAACCAAACCTTTTCAATTACTTCATCTTTTAATAAAGCAGAGAACATTGTTGATTCTGGATAGGAATCGAAACAATAATTATCAAGATGAAATGATTTGTTTTTGTTTGAAGCGAACTTTGGGTCGTCAATATTTGCAATTAACTTTGCCTTTGCTTTCATTCGGTAGAAACCTTCTTTTGGTTCTTTGACTAATTCAATTTCTTCTTCCTCCGTTTTGTCAAATGAATCAATAGTATAGAGGACGTTAAACAATTTCGGTATAACCCAATCATATAATACTTCATTATGTTTATTGACTGCCTTTAATACCTTTTGAATACCGTCTAAAGATTTTTCTAGTACAATTTTTATTTCTAAACAACTAATTTTGCTAAGGTGGTCAACACCTTCTGGATGGTACAAATATCTTGCTATTTCTGCAATTAAAGTAAATTCAGAAAATACTCTTTTATCGAAGTCTATTACATCTCCTGTTTTCTTTACGTTGGAAATATCTTTAATGTCTCTAATAGTTCTTTTTATTGTGTAATTATCGTAATCAATTTTATCAATTTCCAAGTCAACTCCATCTCGAAGTTTGTTTTCCTTAAGTTGGTGAAGTTTTTTGATTCTTTTTACCTTTATCTTAACTGGTGGTGGTACTAATCGGATTTCAACAAGTTCCTTGTCTTCACCAGCACTTGTAAGTTCATCAACTGTCAACTTAAAGTTCTGTTCGAGTTCGTTTTCAAGTGTTTTAATGTTCTCACCAGACAAATAAACCATTCCTTCTTGCTGGATGTCTGTAATTGCTCTTAAGCATCTCATTGTGGCTTGTAAAACAAATACTTTAGACTTCGGTTCTCTATGCAGACCAACTCCGAATAATGAACGACAGTTCCAACCTTCTTTTCCTTTGTTAACTAGAAGAATAAATTGTTTATCTGATTCTGGTTTATCAAGATTTCTAAATTCACGAAGGTCATCGTTTTTGGTGATTTTATCATCACCAACATTTACTAATATTTTTGTGATTGGAATCCCTAATTCAACTAATACCTCTTCAACAATTGGTCTAAGTTCTTTTTGAAGTTCATCTATTGATGAAGCAAAAAATGCGAATTTTGGTAGTATCCCTTCATATCTTTGACCATTATGTTTTTGCCAAAACTCTGTTATTGCGGTTTTGACAAATGCCTTGGTTTGAGATTTTACATTATCGAAACCAAAAATCTTCACTTGTTTTAGGTACTTATTGTCTATCGCATCTTTTAAACCATAAGCATATACCACTTCTGGTAATAATCTTTTCCCAACATAAGGTGTACCAGTATAGTTATAACAACCAACGACTCTAGAACCAGCTTCATTCAGTGCTTCTGCTAATTCGTTTATCGTTACCCTTAAACTAGTTGCAGTACTTTTAAGTCCAAAATCTTGTGCCAATTGAGTTCCAAAAACGTGGTGAGCCTCATCTACATATATCCCAAGTTGCTTAAGTCTAGTAAGTTTTGCAAATCTTTGGTTTGATAATAATTCAGTGTCAGTGTTAATTTCAAAACCATACAAGTCTTCAAAGTCTTTATTTAAAGAAAGAGCCTTGTGCATAGTTCTTCCTTCATTGAATAAACTTTCTGAGGCAGATGTTTTCTTATGTTGTTTCTTAAGAATAATCTTCTGTGTATTTGAGATAATGATATTGAATTTAGAATTATCTAAAGCATTTAGAGAAACTCCAGTATCATCAAGAAAGTGAAATTTCAAATGGGTATCTAACCAATTCACATACTCTGGAGGGATAACCATTGACTTATCAAATGTTTCAATTTCTTTTAATGATTGAAGAACTGTTTTGTCTGGAGCAAATACTAGAGCATTGTGGCAATACCTTGATGTTTTTGGGTACTTATTAGCCAACAAAAACTCATAGAAAATTGAGGTTGCCATCAATACTGTTTTACCCAGTCCCATGGTTAATGCAAATATGTAATTCGGATAGATTTGCTTAAACGACTCTATTTGCTTAAAAACTTGCTTGAATGCATCTTTATCTTCTCCTTGGAACTCAGATGGTCCAAACATATCTAGGGTTCCTTTCGAACCTTTGGTTTTTGAAATACCTATATCATCTCTTCCTTCGAATTGATTCTCTTTTTTAAACCAATCTTCAAAAACTTCATACAAGTATTTGTTCTCTAAAAATTCTTTGAGAAAAATATACATTTCTAAAGCTTCAAATTGAGGTTTCCTAAGGTATGCCGTTGGATTTTCTGGATTATTAAAATCCAAGAACTTCTTCGTTAAAGGTTTATAAGAACTATATACTTTCTTCTTATTGTTATCATGAAACAACTGCAAATAAGTGTAAAAAGGAAAGTTTATTTGTGATTCCGTCTTTTTCTTAGCCATATTTATTTGTTTTCAATGGTTAACTCTAAAGACTCGGAGAGTAAATCGGTAATTTTTATTCTTATAGCACCAGCATCTTCTGGGATGAGGTATTCACCTTTTACCATTACTTCATTTTCTGGAACGTCTACTATTTTAGGTTCAAACACAACACCGTCATAGTTGAAATCTACTTTAACAGATTCAGTTAATTCTTTCCAATCTTCTACATTTTCTTTCAGAATAGAAAGTTTTTGGAGAAGGTTCATTGGATAAAATTGTTTTATGATAAGCTTACTATTTTTTATCACCACCTCAGCCTCTGAATCTCTTTTAAATTCGAGATTTGATTTATCTCTTAAAATATCAACGACTTCAACATCTAGCTTATATGGGTGCATTTCTTTTTGAAGAGAGGCACCTAAGTCTGCTTCATGCCCCATGCACACTAATAATAAACTTTCAACAGGTTTATTCGGAGAAGTTTCAAATTTCTTTTCAAAAGACTTGATATTGAATCCACTGATTAATTCATTTAGGTCTGCTCTTGTTGCAATTCTATTCACAGGCATAATCTTAACCATTCTTCCATCTTTTTCACCGTCATAAATTGTATTGTTAGGTAAAGATTGAATTTCTAATGCCTGTTTTAGTATTTCTTTTGCTTCGACAGGATTTCTAAATACGTCATAATTATTAACATTATATACTGAAAAGCCCGTATAGTATTCATTAATTGGAACACAACTCCCATCAATAGAAATATATTCGTTATTCGGTTTTTTATTTATTATTTTAATACTGCTACTCCAAAGTCTTTTAATAGTTATATCAACAGAAGCAGAATTTATATCTGCTCCGATAAACCTTCTTCCAGACTTCATTGCAACATCTTGAAGCGTCCCAGACCCCATAAAGCAATCAAATACTATGTCTCCAGGTTTGGAGCATGCATTTACTATTCTCTCTATCAACATACTCGGTTTTTGCGTGGGATAATTCTCTCTTTCTGGGTGGTTTCCACGCAAAAATTGAACATCATCCCATACGTCATTTACAGCACCTCCTTTATCCAAGTATTCATTTAAGTCTTGCTTATATGGTTCAATCCCATTCGCTTGACCTCTAGTTTCCCAAAACCACTCAGAACCATCTTCCTCTTTATATATTTTTCTTCGTAGAGATTTAATTCTTTCTTCTCTATCCCAAATTTTTCTAATTGGTACAAATTCTGATTCCACAGTTTTTGAATAAAAAAGTATTGTATCATGTTTAGAAGGTAACTTTTTTGAAGAAGCCCTTTCACGACCAGGATAACACCATACAATTTCATTTCTGAAATTTTCGATACCGAAAACTTCATCCAAAACAACCCTCAAATAATGAGATTTATGCCAGTCACAATGAAGGAATAAAAAACCTTTTTCTGAAAGTAATTCTTTTAGCAAAATCAATCTTTCATACATGAATTGCAAATATTCATCATTATTCCAAATGTCACTATATTGCTTTTCTTCGAAAGAATTATGGTCACTTTCTATATTCTTTCTTTTGGAAGAAATTTGCTTCTTGTATTCGGCTTTAGAGTCAAAAGGAGGGTCAATATATATTAAATCAATCTTCCCTCTATATTCTTTTAGAAGATGTGACATCACTTGAAGATTATCTCCCCAAAATATTTTATTCATCCAATCATTAACTGGCTCTCCATAACTTTCTTTTAACTGTGCTGGATAAAATTGAGTTGAAGTAAATGGTCTCTTTCCCTTCCAATGAAGCATAGGGTAACCTTTAATTGGTTCAAACTGATACTCTTCAACGGTATTCATTTTTTTCTCAGCCTGTATGTCTAATTTTCCTTGTTCTTCCATATTATTCTAATATTGTCTAGGGTTGCAATAATATCTCATATCACAATCACCGCATTGTTTTGTGTTTCGTGTTATGTGAGAATTATCAAAATTTTTTTTCTCTATATTTTCTACAATTCTATCAAAAGACTCAATAGTTTTGTTTATCGTGCTTTCATTTTTATTAAATGTAATGTTCGGATTACTATTCTCTTCTTTAGGGTAATGTAAATGCATTTTACTTACTTTATGTCCAGTTCGTTCTTCAACCAAATGAGCATAAACCTCTAATTGTCTCCTATATCTATCAAGAGTGCCTTTGGTTATTGCATCAGTAGCATTAACATCTGGTTTGCTACCAGACTTAAAATCGATTAATTCAACAGTACCATTTTCACCTCTAATTAGGTCGATAGTTCCTTTTAGAATGTAACCTTGTTTAACCAAAGAAACATCTACCTCAGCTTCAACAATTTTATCCCATTGACCATTATTTTTATCTCTATAATTGAGTATTTGTTTTAATAATGCTATTTGTTGAGGTTTATGCAAATAAGACCTCTGTTGCTTAGATAAAAGATTATAGTTGTTATTGAACCAGCCTTCTATGTTTTCGTTCGTTAGCGAGTCCTTTTGACCTTTTAAAACTGCTTTATGTATATCTTCAATAGTTTGATGTAAAAGTTGACCACCTAAAACACCTCCAGTTCTTACTTCTGTAAATTCAAGTTCCTTGTAAAATTTATACTGTAATGGACAATTCTCATACAATAGAATATGAGAAGTAAAAGAGTATTCGTGTTTTATATTTATAGGTTTAATCGTTTCTAATTCCAATTTAGATGCATCAAACAAAGCACTTTTCCATGACGGAACTCCATCATAAACATTTTTGAAAAGTTGGTTGGGAGAACTCCAGTCTCCCTTTTTATTTTTTTGCTCATAGGAACTTAGAACCAACAAATTCTGTGGTCTTGAAAATGCTGTATAATACAACCTCCAAAAATCATAGTTTTTAGTTTCCTCCAAAGGCTCAAAAGGAGGTTTGTGGTAATATTTTTCTTGAAGAATAGCATCCGTTTCTGAATATTGGGTTCTAGGACCCTGTCTGCTATTCGGCATACCACAAACTACAATTGGAAATTCTAAACCTTTTGACTGGTGTATTGTCATAAACGAAATACAACCAGTCGGTGCATACTCATCAAAATCTTCATACTCTTCAATACCACCATCATAAATAAATCTTAAAAACTTATTGAATAGGTTGGTAAGAAGTTTTTGTTTATTCTCTGGTGTAATAACAGTTACATTGTTTAGATATTCAAATTTCCAAAGTAGCTTTGTTAACAGTGCAATGTTGTATGACGGTCTTAAATCTTTTTTGCTAGCATCTAATTCAACATCAAGGTATTTACTAAACATCGGATACTCCAATAGTTGGTAAATCATAGAAGCAAATCCATAGTTGGTATTTTCAACTAATGTGAGATGTTCTTTTGCTCTTGTTTGACACCATTGAAGTAAAGGTTGATGTTCTTTTGGATTATTTCTTACAGCTTGAGCAAATTTATATTTACATGATAGATAGTAATCCCAGACATCCAATTTTGCAGTATCAGACCATTTTAAGATTTCAAATAAATCTGGAAATACAAATACGATAGCACCCAATAATAACTGTATCTCGTCTCTTTGAAAAAACAAAGAAGACCTAGGTGAAAAAATCTGAACACCTCTATTTTCTAAATACTCAGCTAATCCAATGACCTTATCGTTCTTGACTGATTTAAATAAAAAAGCTATTTGATTTCTATCCGTAACAACACCTTTCTTCTCAAGGTTGGTTATAAATTCATACACCTCTTCATAATAATCTTCTAAAGATGCATCATTTGAAACTCTAATAACCGAAGGATTATCTGTGAATTTATCATCTCTAGGTTTAATTGTCTTTTCGTATCTAAATTGTTTACCATCTTTAGACCAATCTAATTCTTCCATCCATTTGTTATATAAATCAATTATATCTGGATGTGAACGATAGTTTGTTGTTAAAGTAACTTGATTACAAAGACCATTCTCAAAGTTTAAAGGAAATTCTAGGATGTTTCTAATAGTTGCACCTCTAAATCTATATAAGCCTTGGTCGTCATCACCAACAACACAAAGATTATTGTTTTTACTAGCTAAAAGAAGTATAATCTTTTCTTGGATGGTATTGGTATCTTGATACTCATCCACCATTATATATTTAATCTTCTCTTGAATATTTGTTAAAACAGATGGGTTATTGTTCAATAGATTATATGCTTCGGTTTGAATGAATGAAAAATCTAAAGAATTATCTTCTTTAACTTGTTTAGAATAGATGTCATAAAAATTACCTATTGCTTTCACTCCATGGTCATCAGAGGCTTTTAATATTTCAACATCCAAATTCTCTTCCCCAACAGTATTAATGTAGCCAATTAACTTTTCAGCTTTAGTCCAACTTGGTGTTCTGAAATCACCAAGTAATAACTCAGCATCCTCAACTTCTAAATATTCTTTAATGTTATTGTAAATGAAATATCGTTGGTCAAATTGGTCTAATAATTTGTAACTTCTCTTTAGTCGTGTGAATTCTCTGTATTCTTCTAAAAATCGAAGAAATATTGAGTGAAGCGTTCCGATGTACATCTCATTCAAATTGATTTTGATGTCTAACTCTAATATGCTATTTGACACTCTTGTTATAAGTTCTTTTGCCGCTTTTTCTGTAAAGGTTGCTACCATTATCTCTTCTGGCTTATTTCCTTTTGAGACGAGGTGAACAATACGGTCAACTAGAGTTTTTGTCTTACCAGCACCTGGTCCAGCAATGATAAGAAGCGGTCCTTCAGTACTGGTTATCGCTTCTAGTTGAGATTCACTTGGTGGATATAGCTGTTTTTTTAAGTTATTAAGATAATTATGCATCAGATTCATTTTTATCAATTAGTAAATCCTTTATTCCAACATTTAATAACTCCGCAATTTCATAAAGAATTACAATACTAGGTTGTCGCTTATTGGTAGCATAGCCATTTACCATATTATACGACTTACCCAGCTTTTCAGCCAGCCAAATTTGTTTGATACCTTTTTCTTTGAGCACTTCTTTGATTCGATTCATCGTTTCAGAATTTGGTTACAATGTACTTAAAAAAACCAACATAAAATGAGATAAAAAATATATTTTTCCAAAATTGACCATAACTGTCTGAATACCTTTATATGATTGAGGTTTGCAGATATTCTTAGCATGTATTTATACATATAGTTACTGAATAAAAGTTTGTTCGTCAAGTCCCAAAAGGGAGAGCATATCGTATCACATTGATTCAAATAGCACCAATAATTATCCTAAAAATATTTGTAAAAATTTTTCTGGGAATTGACTTGTTTAAAAAAATACTCGAAATTATCCCAGCCAGGAAAAAATTTCAAATGCGCCATCATACCCCATGTTACAGCAACACGGGGGACGGGCAACAGGGGGAGGTAACGGGGGGGGGAAAGTCCTCCCATAGGGAGGGAGGGTTATTCTTCTTTCTCAGATAGATATCTTTTTAAGAACGATTCGAACATTGCTTCATCGATATACTTTTTCTCATTATTACTAGTTTTTACTTCAATAACATCACAAATAATAGAATCTCCATCATCAAAAATAACTTTAGCTTTTACATAATTATGATTATTACCATTTGCTAAATAATATTCTTCATATACTTTAGAAATTGAGGTAATATCTTTCGTTGAATCAATTTCTATATCGTATGCTTCTGTTGAATTTATTTTTTTATTATTACTACTAATTTTAGTTTGATACATCTTAATCTCATCCTCAGATTCTTCAATACATACCCTAGTCTCTTCATTAGCTTCACTTGGAATATCTACATCTGATTTTGATACATTTCCCAAATTTAAAAACGATTTTAACTTTGATTCGTCAACCATCATTTCATGACCAGAAGTGTTATTTGATTCGTTGTAATCAAATGCAATTGATTGGAAGAATTCGAATTTATTTAGCTCTCGGATTAAAGTTCTAATTCCAGAATACTTCATCCCAAATCTAGTTGCAAGATTATTGTTAGTTTCCCGACATTTTAATTTATTGCGTTGCCATCCTATAATATATGCAATAAATAATTTTTGCGTTGAATGTAACTGAGTAGTTGACAATAGGTCATAATCTACTTGTAAAAAATTGTTTTTCATATTTTTTTTAGTTTTAAATTTTTCATTTTTATTTGATTTTACAACAGCACGGGATGTTGCTCCAACCTCATCCCTCTGTTGTTATAGTAACAGGTAACCTGTTGTTACAACGACATGTAGCCTGTTGTTTTAACCTCTTTCTATTATATTATATATTAAATTATAATTAGAATAATATTAAAGTATATACTAGATTATAAATAAATACATCAATTCTATATTATATTCATTTTAATTTAAATCAACATCAATTTCAATGCGTAGCATAATGAATTATACACCAATAGAAATAAACATCATCAACATGCGTAGCATTGAAATTTTGTTGGTTTATAGCTTTCATTTCAACTATGCGTAGCATTGAAACAAAAACAAAAAAGAATATATCTAACTCAACCTTGCGGAGCATACATTGTTTAATTAATTATATTCTTTTGATTACCGAAGGCAAACCATCTCAACCTTGCGGAGCATAGCATTGTAGAATTTCATCTCAACTAGAAAACAATATGCTCCGCCCAATTCCCTCCCCCCAGTTCCGCTAGCCCCCCCTCCCAAATTAATATATCAGAAATATCTTAATCTTCAAATGACTTGTATTCATCTGAAAATCTTCTTATCAACTCAAAGCTTTTGTCAGTCCACAATTCTGGATGCTCAGATTGAGAGTAAAACCAAGCTTTGATAGCTGTACAATCATAACCAAAATAGACATTAATAATATGATTTAACCAATCAATGTCTTCATCTTCATCTCTGATAAATTCTTTAAACCAAAAATCAATTGCAGAAATATCATCGCCAACATAATTAACATTTTGATTTTGGTAAATTTCAGCCTTTAAAGCTATGTGAGCCTCTTGAGCGGTTTTAAATACATATTGTTTCTTCATTTTTATTGTTTTAAATTTATGTTATTTGGAAACTCTCTAATCATCAAATCATCTGGTATCGACTTAATTTTATCGATTTGTTTGAAGAAAAATGGCACTTTGTGTTTCTTACAGTCGTCTCGTAATTTTCTTGCCCAATCAGTATCGAATGGTCTTTTTGTATGACCACTCTCACCACCGTTGATAATCCAATCTAGCGAACTTATTAAAGGAGCACCTGTTTCCTTGGAGTTAACCGTTAGGTCAATCATTTCCAATTGAGGCTCAATTGAAACGAATCGTTTGCCTTTTACTTTTGCAAGCTGTGGAATCAAATCATTTGCTGTCTTTTGACTAACTGGTGACGTACCAAATATTACGTTTGTTGGAGTATTTTCCTTCCAACTATCTGGTATATACTTATTGATATTTGAAGGTCGTTTGGTTAACAAAAGAAACATCAAGTTTGGTGAGTTTGGAACAACTTCGTTGAAGAATTTGTCTCGTAGTTGACCTGTATTCCAGAACTCAGCTTCACCTTCGTTGATTGGCACACCTTTGTGATTCACTAGGTTTTTAGGTTTTTCAAAAATATCCATCATCGAGCCTACAAATACACTATGTATTTCACCTGTTTTTTCTGCTTCTTTTTGGAATTGTGCTAATTTCTTCCACACATCCACAATCATTCTTCTGGGTTTGTCGTCACCCCATATATCATTACCAACTCTTTTTGCGAACGTTAATGCGTAACAGTTATCACATCCCGCATGTACTTTGGTACATCCCCACCATAAATTAGCAGTATGTTTCGTCCATTCAATTTTGCTATTTTCAGCCATAGTTTATTTATTTTTGTTGTTTATATTATTTTTTATTTGGACATAGAAAGTCCTGTACCCAAATGCTGGATAAAATTTTATTCCGATAAATTTCTATATGATTTCTTTTCGGAAATGAAAAGAAATAAAATCAAGTTAGTTAACAATTAGAATTTGTAACTAAATGAAAATTAATTCCTAGTGCCTTATTTAGATATAATACACTTTAATATTAAAATTAGAATAATAGAAAATCAATACTTTCTTCTATAACCACAATGTCTTCATTCTCATCGTTTTGAATTGTAATGAATTTGGTGATTTCAAACTCTTGTTTAAAAAACTTTGCTTCCACCTCCAATGCTTCATAGACGATTTCATCATCTCCATAAATTTGATAATCATATTCTTCTCCTTCATCCTCGATAATCAAGCGAATATCAATAGAGTAAGCTTTAAAATTTTTAAAATGTTTTAATTGAGCCTCGATAGGAGAAGAAAAGATATTATCATTATTGTCGAAAGAATTTATAATTTCTTGTGCTTTTTCAATTGCATCTCTTCTTTTTTTCAATAATTTACCTTCATAAAAAGTATAGTGCCAATTTACACCTTTGTGTTTGCCATTTTCATCAACTTGAAGGATATGTACACTTACTACATATTTACATTTAATAGAATTGTTTTCTTTTTTTTTCATTGAATTTTTCATAATTTTAAAATTTTGAGTTAAGGCAATAGACTTCCTGTCCATATTGCAATAGATTTTTTTGATTTAATAAGTTTTTTGATTTTTTTACTTTCCAGACAAGGAAAGATTTTTGGTGTTGTTCGTTTAAAAGAACATTAATCGAATTTTAAATTTGTAAATGAAATCTATGTTGATTTCGATTTTCAAAACCTGTTTTCTCATTAAATAATTTATATTTTATCATATCATTTGTTATTAAAAGAAGCTTCGTTACTTCCTTTTGACATGACAAAATTACGACAACACTTCAAATTACATAAAGTCAAAAATGACTTAACTTAGGACGATTTCGTCTTTAATATTTCATAAAGCATTGCCCTGTGTTTTCCTGTTAGTTTTCCCCAACTCTTTAATGGGTCTAAAACAATATTGTAATTTTTATCTAAAAATGAAACAAATGAACTAGGTGATACTTCATCATTAATAAATTTATCTTCTAGCATCTTTCTATATACATAACTATAATCAGCCAATTGTGTCGTTGTGTCTGTGCAAATCGCATCCTTTAGTATTTCGAAGAAGAGGAAAGCTTTATAATTTCTAAATATATTTGCAAAGGGGTTTTCAATTAAAATATCATCTTTAGACTCTTCAATATCTTTTGGTGATTGATTGGCTAAATTAGTATTATCATAACTTATTTCCGAAGTTCTGAAATCTGAATCTAATTTGTAATCAAAATTACTTATAATTGGAATTAATTCATTTTGAATTTCGTCAAGTGCCTTAATTTTAGTTATGATTATTTTAGATAATTGTTTAAAGATTTTAGAAATCTCTTTATCTTTAGATTTTGCCAATTTAATTCTGTATATTCTATAAATTCCCTTCAAATTTTTTAATTGAATCAATATATCTTCATTCAAACTCAATAACATAGTTATATCACTTTTGTTATAAAGTTGTTTGTTTAATTTTTCATGGAATTCATTTTTTAGAGCTTCAATATCATTCTGATTAAAACTAATTATATCTTTTCCATTCAAAAAATATTTTGATTTTTGGTCGTCAATCTTTGGTTCAAATTTTCCGATTTCAATTATTAACTTTTTGATTTCTAATATATTCATTGATTAGTGTTTTTAAATTTAGTTGAAACAGTTTGAAATTATTTATTACTAATTAACCGTTTGATGTAATTAAATTAAGATATTTGAAAATTAAATGTTTTTTTTCAATGGACAATACCTTTATTGCATCTGTATACCAAAATAATAAATTAGAATTTGGCTTAAAAAATCAAAATGATGAATGGATATCTACAAATAAATTTGATTATTTAATAAAATATGAAGTCTATGGATTTTACATCTGTACGATTAATGACAAAATGGGATTAATAGATTCCAATTGCAACGTAATAATTGAACCAAATTTTGATTCTTTATGGAATTGTAATGGAAATATAGTGGTTGTTGAAGATGAAAAATACGGATTAATTGATTATAATGGAAACTATTTATTAGGTTCAATTTATGATGGAATTTCTGAATATTATATTCCACATATAGTTAAAGTTAGGAAGAATGGTAAATGTGGATTACTTAATTTAGAAACAGGAACGTTTTTAGTAGAGTTAATTTATGACAACATCTACAAAATTGATGATGATGGATTTATCAAAGTCGAATATAATAATAAATTTGGATTTGTTAATTCTGATGGGGAATGGCTAATTGAACCAAAATTTGAATTTATTTATCATTTTGATTCAAAGGGTTTTGCCATAACAGAGTTAGATAAGAAGTATGGGTTTGTTGACAGACTAGGGAATTGGATAATTCATCCAATTTTTGATAAAGTTTATGATTTTAGAAATGATTTATCGCCTGTATGTATTAACCCGCTTTGGGGTTTAATCACTAGAGATGGAAAATGGAAAATTCAACCAAAATTCAACCAATTTAATTTCATTGATGAAAATAATATTGTGGTGAGTATAAATGATAAATTTGGATTAATTGATATGAATGAAAATTGGTTAATCGAACCAAAATTTGACATTTTACATAATTTTAAAACAAATGAAATAGCTGAGGCGCTATTAGATGGAAAATGGGGGATTGTAAACAAAAAGGGAGATTGGGTTATTGATGCAAATTTTGATTACATAGAATTATTTGCTGAATGTAGTTTAGCTAAAGTCTGTATAGTAGATAAATGGGGTATTATTGATTTAGAACTGAATTGGATATGTCAGCCGATATTTGATAAAATTGAATCTTTTAGTTTTACTAAAAATATAGTTGTTTCAATTAATGATAAATTTGGATTAGTTGACAACACTGGAAAAACTTTAATTCAACCAAGTTTAAAAAAAATTGGAAATATAAATAAAGATGGATATGTAATAGTTCAATCGGAAACAAATAAATATGGAATTATTAATGAGAAAGGTAATTGGGTAATTCATTCAATTTATGATAAATTAGAAGATATTGATGAATTAGGATTTTCTAAAGCAACTATAGGTAATAAGTATGGATGGATAGGTCTTGATGGAAATTGGGTAATGCCTATAACAAATGACGTTCCAAGAGACGAATACAATGAATATGAATTTACTAAAGAATTTATTATTAGTGAATTAATAGAGGATGAGTATTTTAAAGATGGAGGTTTAGAAGGGGTATTTTGTTTACATGAAATTACATTTTCAAAAATTGATTTTTTTAATAATAATTTCAATTTCATTGAAGATATTGAATATTTGGTTTTATTTGATGATTCGATAAATAATGATTGTTCATCTGGTTTAGCACTTGTCAAAAAAGATTACGAATATTTACTTTTATGTAAGGGTTTCAGAGAAAAACCATTGGTTTTTTCATTAAGCCACAATCAAAGTGAAAACTATATTATTAGAATGCAATATGATGATGAAAATTGTATATTGAGCATTGAATCACAAACTGGAGGTATTACAAATACTATAACAATAGATTTTTATAATATTAAATTTCTATTTAGGTTTGTTCATTTTCAAAATATTTTAGCAAAAATGAATGGATGGAAAGAAAATTTTTCTTGATATTGTCTTATTAATATTTTTTAGTAAGTCAATTCCTTGTATGGTTTATTTGCAATAGGCTTATAGTTTGAATAATTTTGTTAGCTAAATTAATTCCTATTATATTCTTTTTTTAAATTCTTATCCTCAAAAACTCTATTAAAATTAATAAATTCATTGAGATAAAGCTTAAATCAAATTTAGTTTATCTTGATTTCAGATGCTTTGTTTACAATGATTTCTGGTTTGCCATTGTAAATTTTAATTTTACCACTCACACAAATATTTTTGCCATTGTAGTATTCGGCTGGTTTGAAATCAAAGTTGACAAGAGAATCTTTGTAAATCACAATAGTCAAAGGAGAATTTGGATAATAACCACCAACATTTAAAAAAGTCATTCCATTTGTATCCAACACCTTTGTACTAAAAACCTTTGCGCAAATAGAAACCGATTTCCCTTCATATTCAGATGCTTTAGCCACATCAATACTTACTGATTTCTCGATATTATCTTTAATAATATTTTTGTTGTCAGTGGGAATATAAGTTACATTTTTGAAGTAGTGTTCCAGAACCGATGCAAGTCTTATTCCAGCTTTTAGAATCTGTTTTTCAATTATTGGATAATTGTCATCAACATATTTATCATCGATTTTATTATTACTTATTGCATAAACATTATCTAAATACCCCCTAGATTCATTAGCCCAACCAATAATATTAATTTTCTGAATATCTGTAAATTGTTTGTTAGAGTATTTATTACCTTTTGTAGATTCTTCAAGAGTTAAACCTTTACGTTCGATAATATCGGTATCCCAAACCGAATGAAGATTTGAGCCTTTGCCAAAAAAAGAAACTTGGACTGAATTACCACCTTTATCATCTTTATAGCCAATATGTAACGGCTGATGTAAATCGCCAATCAAATGAAATAGATAAAACAATCTAGTTTTTATCTCATCGTTTGAAAGGGATTTTATATTATCCAAATCTTTTAGAGTAGAGTTTATTTGTCTGATAATGTTATCACCACTTGGTTCTTTTACGGCTTCACCCTTTTCAAAATCAACGTAGTGATATGGCTTCATAAAGTCAAATTTACGGTCACTTCTCATCGAGTCCATCCAATTAGCCGCATCCTCAATTGACATGCCTTCAAGGAAATTTAAAACGTTTTGTTTTGTCTTTGTATCTAAATATTTGAAAGCGATTTCAGCTACTAATGAGTGTCCTTTGTGCCCCCACGCTTTAGTATCAGTAGAGGAGAAAAGAATGAGAAAAAAAGATAGAGAGATTAAAATACGTTTCATGTTAATTAATTATTTTTACAAATCTAAAGCAAAAATCCTATGAATACTAAAACTCATACACTTATACTTTCAACACCCAGATTTGATATTCAGTCTAAACCTAATGTTATTGAAATCACAAACAGCCTTATCCATAGCAACTTAGTAAATGTAGATTATTTTGGTATCGAACCAGACAACCAAGCCGATTACATTGATGAAGAAATGGCTTTAAAGATGTCAACTTCAACCTATATTACATTTCATTTTGACGAAAACATAGCTAGCCAAGTTGATTATGAATGTGATGAAGAAGTGACATTAAACCTAATATTGTCAATTCTTATGGAAAATCAAATTCGGGAAGTATTGGTTTATGATAACGAAATTGAAGTTTATATATATTAATTCGTTGGTAATGCAATCAAATCTGATTGATATGGAAATGCAAAATCCTTTATTAAATTAGATGAATCTAACCACGATTTTTCATCTTCCTTTTTAAGGATGACTGGCATCCTTTGTTTGATGTTATGAACATATTTCATTATATCGTTTGCTTCGGTAGTAAGAATAGCATAAGTGTTAATCACTTCCCCAGTTTCTTTATTTAACCAATCGGAATACATACCAGCCAAAGTAAATATCTCATCGTGTTGAGAGTTAATTTGATATTTTTCTTTTACTTTTCCTTTCGGGTCATACCAATGCCATTCATAAAATGCTGTTGCAATAATCAAACATCTATTTTGAGTAATGTTTTTAAAAGAAGGTTTCTCATCAACCGATTCTATTCTAGCAATAAGCGTATTCTTTCTAATATCAATATCCTTTGCCCATGATGGAATCAAACCCCAACTAAAGTTAGTTGAAATAATTTCTGGGGTATTATCGGTGATGATTGGAGTATTCAAATGTGCAAATCCATTTATGTAATCAGATTGCAAAAAAGCATCATGATTATCAACTTTTGCATCAAATCTTTCCTCAACCTCTTCAATTGAAGCTTTTTGCTGGGTAAAGAAACACATAATTATTTGCAGTTAATAGTTATTATATCCTTCAAGTTGGTGCTATAACACGGAGATAAACTTTCTTGTTTCATTTTCCATTTTCGTTTCAAATCTTGACCACCAAATTTCACTTTGTCACCCAACTTAAAATTCATGTTATCCAACACATTCATCAACACTTTATGTTTCGGATTTTCATATTCAAACATAGATAATTGTTGGGTTTCATCTTGAGATATTCCCATAAGAATTACACCAGCTTTTTTATAGTTGTAACCATCTTTAAATACTGAATTTAAAGCCATTTGAGCGTACTTATTTAACTCAAAGGTAGAAGAAGTTGGAAAAGGCAATTTGACCGTTTTAAAGCCACTGTATTGAGGCAAATCTTGTCTGAATCTATTGGTGTAAATGAATACTTGAATTAATTCACAATTGCTATTTTGATTCCTCAATTTAACTCCAGCCAACGCTGTGAAGGTTGAAATACGTTCACGCAATTCATCCTTAGTTTTCATCATTACATCAAAACTTCTTGTGGTTGCAATATTCTGTTTAGGTTTAATATCTTCAAAATTTATTGTTGGTTCACCTTCCAAATCCTTTTTAAGCCTTAATCCAACAACCGTAAAATACTTTCTAACATAGGAATCACTTAATTGTGTAAACTGATAAGCATTGGTAACACCTATAGATTGAAGCCTTTTTGAAAACTGCCTACCAATTCCCCATACATCTTCAATTTTAGTCCATTTCAAAGCTTTGATTCTCTTGTCTTCGCTATCTATTATATAATAGTTATTGGTTCGTTCTGGAAATTTTTTGGCAATTTTATTAGCAACCTTAGCAAGAGCTTTTGTTGGTGCGAATCCAATTGAGATTGGAATTCCAACCCCTTTTTTAACAATACGGTGCATTTCCAAACCAATTTCATCCAAATTGGCATATTTGTGATTTTGGAATTTTATGAACGCTTCATCGATACTATATACTTCAACATCTGGTGAAAATTGTTTAATCAAAGTCATCACTCTATTGGATAAATCACCATAAAGTGTATAGTTAGAAGAACAAACCACAATGCCATGTTGTTTAACCAAATCATTAATCTGGAAAATAGGAACACCCATCTTAACTCCCAAGGCTTTGCTTTCATTTGAACGTGCAACAACACAACCATCATTGTTGCTTAAAACAACTATTGGTTTATTTCTTAGCTTAGGTCGGAACACTCGTTCACAACTAGCATAAAAGTTATTGCAATCAATTAAAGCGTACATGACTATTTTTTTCTACGATGGAATTTAAGGGTATTTATAACGATTCCCCAGATTTGAAACGATTCATTATCTGTTATCTGGATTGGTTTATACTTGTCATTCTCTGGCATAAGCCAAACACAATCCTTTTCAACTCGTAATCGTTTAAGGGTAAATTCATCATGAATGAGACAAACTGCAATATCACCATCTTCGGGTTCAAGCAACCTATCAACAGCAATTATATCATTATTTGAAATACCAGCACCTTCCATTGAAGAACCATTAACCCTAGCACAAAAAATAGTTGATGGTGATGTCCCGAATACTTCTTTATCAAAACTAATTTTTAATTCTTGAAAATCATCAGCTGGAGAAGGAAAACCAGCAGAAATTCCCTCATCAAAAAAAGGAACTTCATTAATGGAAGTCAAATCTGATTTTAAAAATTCAAGGGTAACATTATTTAGATTTTTTAAATCCATATTCCTTTTGTTTAAGAATACAAATTTAGACAAAAAGGAAATTTGAATTCAAACGTTAATAAATTAAATTAGTTAATGTTTTAATAATTTGATTTTCAGACAATTAAAAAACTAAATTTAGAAACCACTGTTGTACAATATTCACTTCAACTGTAATCGTAGTTGCTTCAACCCCAAAAACAGCACTTCCAAAAACTTTTGTCAACATATAAAATCAATCTTTTTTCTAAAAATAAATAAAAAGCTGATACGTTTAGTAAAAAAATCGATTTATATTTTAAATTTTACTTATAATTTAAAATATAATTACGTAGTAGTTCAAACGAATGTTAAAATTTAATATGAATCCGAATTAATTCTAATTATTATTACATTTAAACAATATTTAAAAATTTGTTATGAAAAAAATATTCCTTTTACTCTTTTTGTTATTAATAACAAACAAAACATTTTCACAAATTTATTTTCCTAATAATGAAAGTGTTCAAAACAGAAATCAAAATTTTACTGCATTTATCAATGCAAAAATCTATGTTACACCCACTCAAATAATCAACAAAGGAACACTTTTAATTCAAAAGGGGAAAGTAATTAGTGCAGGAACAACAATTCCTATTCCTAAAAACACAATTGTGGTTAATTTGGACGGTAAAACAATTTATCCTTCATTTATAGATTTATACACCAGTTTTGGTATTGAAAAACCAAAAAGTACTTCTCCAATGTCAAGAGGCCAATTGTATGATACAAAACGAGCAGGGTATTATTGGAATGAAAATATTCGTTCTGAAGTGAATGCTTTTGAGAATTACAAATACGACACATCAAAAGCCGAAGAATTTCTAAAATCTGGATTTGGTGTTGTAGGTACACACGTTCAAGATGGTATTGCAAGAGGTACAGGAACTTTAATAGCATTAAACAATTTTGACAATAGCAAACGTCTATTAGCTAATAAAATTACCAATCATTTTGGATTTACACGAAGTGCATTAACTACACAATCATATCCAAGTTCATTAATGGGAATGATGGCACTAATTCGTCAAATGTATTTTGATATGGATTGGTACAAAAAAGGAAATTCAGAAACCAAAGACATTTCACTTGAAGCTTTAATTGAGAATCAAAATTTAGTTCAGTTATTTGCCTCTGAAGACAAATTAAATAGTTTACGTGCTTCAAAAATTGCAAAAGAATTTGGCATCAACTATATTCTAAAAGGAAGCGGAAATGAATTTGAACGAATAGACGAAATTAAAAAAACGAATGCTAAATTTATCATTCCTGTCAACTTCCCTGAAGCGTATGATGTATCTGATCCAATTCAGGCCAATCAAATGGAATTAAAAGATTTTCGCTTTTGGAACCAAGCACCTACTAACCCAAAAGTATTAGCTGATAACGGAATCGTATTTGCATTAACCACCGATAATTTAAAGAAAACAGAGAATTTCAGAACCAATTTGCTAAAAGCGGTTCAATATGGTTTTAATGCAACAAAAGCTTTAGAAGCGTTGACAACAATTCCTGCTTCAATTATTGGTAAAAGCAATGAAATTGGAACATTGAACAACGGTAGCTACGCCAATTTCATCATCACTTCAGGTGATTATTTTGACAAAAAAACAGTTATCTATGAAAACTGGGTACAAGGAAGTCGCTTTGTAGTCAATGATATGACTACAAAAGACATTCGCGGCAATTATGATTTAGTCATTAATAATGAAACTTTTAAATGGAAGATTAGTGGCGAAATGACGAGTCCAAAGTCAGAGATTACAACTGCTGATAATAAAAAATTAAATTCCAAAATCACAATTGCTAATCAATGGTTGACTACTATTATTAAACCATCCGATTCATTAAAAACTAATTTTACTAGACTTAGTACTTATTTAAGATCAACACCTAATTTAGGAGGAAAAGCAATTATTAAAGATGGAAAAGAAGTGAGCTGGACAGCAACTAAAACATCCGAATTCAAAGCTGATCCAGAAGATAAAAAAGAAGAAAAATTAAATCCAGTTCAACCTGTCACTTTCCCGAATGTAGCTTTTGGTAACGAACAAAAATTAGCAACTCAAAATTTATTGTTTAAAAATGCTACTATCTGGACTAATGAAAAGGAAGGTATTTTAGAAAATACCGATGTATTAATTAAAGAAGGAAAAATAGCTGCTATTGGAAAAAATCTTTCTGACCCAAAAGCAACAGTTATTGATGCTAAAGGCAAACATCTTACTAGTGGTATTATTGATGAACATTCACATATTGCTATTTCTAGAGGAGTTAACGAAGGAGGACACAATTCAAGTGCAGAGGTAACTATACAAGATGTAGTCAATTCAGAAGATCCTAATATTTATAGAGATTTAGCAGGTGGAGTAACAATTTCTCAATTGCTACACGGTTCTGCAAACCCTATCGGAGGACGTTCGGCTATTGTGAAATGGAAATGGGGACTTTCGCCAGACGAAATGTTATACAAAAACCAACCAAAATTCATCAAATTTGCTTTGGGAGAAAATGTAAAACAATCGAATTGGGGCAATATCAACCCTACCCGATTCCCTCAAACAAGAATGGGTGTTGAACAAGTTTTTACCGATTACTTCCAACGCGCAAAAGAATACGATTTGGCTTGGAAAAACTACAATAGTTCTAAAAAAGGAAAAGCACCAAGAGTAGACCTAGAATTACAAACTTTGGCTGAAATATTGAATCAAGAACGTTTTATCACGTGTCACTCTTATGTACAATCTGAAATTTTAATGTTGATGAATGTAGCCGAAAAATTTAATTTTAGAGTAAACACTTTTACTCATATTTTAGAAGGATACAAAGTAGCTGATAAAATGAAAGAACACGGTGTAGGTGCGTCTACATTTTCGGATTGGTGGGCATATAAATTCGAAGTAAATGACGCTATCCCGTTCAATGGACCTATTATGCATAATAAAGGTATTGTTGTAGCCTATAATTCAGACGATGCAGAAATGTCAAGACGATTGAATCAAGAAGCTGCTAAAGCGGTAAAATATGGCAATATCTCTGAAGAAGAAGCTTGGAAATTTGTCACATTAAATCCAGCAAAACTATTGCATATCGATGACAAAGTAGGAAGTATAAAAATTGGTAAGGATGCCGATGTGGTGCTTTGGAATACCAATCCTTTATCTATTTATGCTAAAGCTGAAAAAACAATTATTGAAGGTGTAGTTTACTTTGATTCACAAAGAGATGAAGAACAACGAAAAGCGATTGCCAAAGAAAGAAGTGTTTTAATTGGTCAATTATTAGAAGAGAAAAACAAAGGAATGATTACACAAGAACCTAAAAAAGCAGAACGAACAGAATACCATTGTGACACAATGGAATACTAATTTAGGTTCATTTATTCATTTAAATTAATTATTACAATTATGATACATAAAAAAATAGTTTACTTAACAATAGCCCTAGGACTATCATTGGTAAGTACAGCACAACAAACTCCAGCACCAAAACAACAAAAATCCGTATTGATTATAAATGCGAAAGCACACATTGGAAACGGAACCGTTTTAGATAATAGTGCTATTGGTTTTAAAAACGGAAAAATTGATTTAGTATCCAATGATAAGAATATTGCCATTTCAAACTATGAAACCGTAATTGATGCCAAAGGCAAGGAAGTCTATCCTGGATTTATTGCGCCTAACTCTACTCTTGGATTAGTCGAAATAGATGCTGTAAAATCGTCTGACGACGAATCTGAAATAGGAACCTATAATCCACATGTTAGAAGTTTGATTGCTTATACAGCTGATTCAAAAGTTATTGAAACGGTAAGACCTAACGGAATTTTAATGGCGCAAATTACTCCTAGAGGTGGAATAATTTCTGGAACTTCATCAATTGTACAATTAGATGCTTGGCATTGGAGTGATGCTGTGGTGAAAGAAAATGATGGAATTCATATGGAATTTCCTTCTAGTTTTAAACGAAGTGGCTCTTGGTTTGAACCTGGTACTATTGAAGCTAATAAAGAATATACAAACCAAATTCAAGAAATAAATACATTTTTCACTAATGCAAAAGCATACAATACTACTCCCGCTAAAGAGCGAAATTTAATTTTTGAAGCTACTAAAGGACTATTTAACGGTGAACAAACTTTATTTATTCATGCTGGTGAAGAAAAACAAATGATAGATGCAATTCAACTAGCCAAAAACAATGGTATTGAGAAAATTGTAATTGTTGGCGGATATGAAGCTTATAAAATTGGAAATTATCTTAAAGACAATCACATAGGAGTTTTGCTAAAACGCGTTCATGAAATGCCTGAAAATGATGACGATGATGTTGACTTACCATTTAAACTAGCTAAATTACTTACTGACCAGGGAGTTGTAGTGGGTTTAGAAAATAGCGGAGCACATGAACGAATGGGAACAAGAAATTTACCTTTTCTTGCTGGTACTTGTGCAGCTTATGGATTAGGAAAAGAACAAGCCTTACAATTGATCACTTCAAATACTGCTAAAATACTGGGTATTGACACTTTTTGCGGAACATTAGAAGTTGGGAAAGATGCTACTTTATTTATTTCAGAGGGAGATGCTTTAGACATGAGAACAAATAAACTCACCACTGCTTTCATTCAAGGAAGATCAATTAGTTTAGAAACACATCAAACTAAATTAAATGATCGGTATAAAACCAAATTCAACCAAAAATAATCTTCTTTAATTACTCATAAGATTAAAAAGGCCAATTACTAGTTGTAATTGGCCTTTTTAAATTACTAAACAGCTGAAAAAACTACTTATTTACTTATAAACATGAAAAATAAGATTATCAAATTCAAAATATCAGTTTAAAATTACGTTAAACCCTAAAAAATTACAGGTGTAATTTAATTATTTCATAAAAATTTATAATTACCCCCTATTTTTTTATGGGTCAATGTGATATTTTTATACTTTTATCAAAAATTTAAAATTAAAAGTTATGCGTAAAATTGTTTTAAGTGTGATTCTGATCACTGTTTTGGGACTTACTTTTTTCTCAAATTATTTTGTTGTTGAGTCAGCAAAACTAGGGGCTCATATTGTTGAATTAAAATTAGATACCGGAGACACAGCATGGATGATTGTTGCATCTGCTTTGGTATTAATTATGACTCCTGCATTAGGGTTTTTCTACGGAGGAATGGTAGGAAAGAAAAATGTAATTAGTACGATGTTACAAAGTTTTATGGCTATGGTAATCGTAACTGTATTGTGGGTACTAGTTGGATTTGGATTATGCTTTGGACCATCTATAGGAAGAATCATTGGAGATCCTACTTCAAATATGTTATTTAATGGAGTAAGCGCTAATACAGCTTGGGAACTAGCACCAACTATTCCTTTGCTTTTATTTGCTTTCTTTCAGGCTAAATTTGCCATCATCACACCAGCATTAATTACAGGAGCTTTTGCAGAGCGTATTCGTTTCTGGGCTTACTTATTATTTATGGTGTTATTTATATTAGTAATTTATGCTCCATTGTGCCACATGACTTGGCATCCTGATGGATTATTCTTCAAAATGGGAGTTCTTGACTTCGCTGGTGGAACTGTAGTACACATGAGTGCTGGTTGGGCTGCTTTAGCTGGCGCTATCTTCTTAGGAAAAAGAAAAGTTCAAAAAGTAAACCCAGCTCGTATTACTTATGTATTATTAGGAACTGGTTTATTATGGTTTGGTTGGTTTGGCTTCAATGCAGGATCAGCTGTAGGATCTAACGGACTTGCTGCTCAAGCATTAGGAACTACTACAGTTGCTGCTGCTGCTGCTGCAATGGCTTGGGTATTCTTAGATAAAATTTTAGGTCATAAATTATCTGCAATGGGAGCTTGTATTGGTGCAGTTGTTGGTTTAGTTGCCATCACTCCTGCTGCTGGGTTTGTAAGCATTCCTCACGCAATCACTATAGGTATTATTGCTAGTATCATCAGTAACTTTATGGTAATGAAATTCCCTAAAGGAAAAATTGACGATGCTTTAGATGTATTTGCTTGTCACGGTGTTGGTGGTATGGTAGGTATGTTATTAACAGGGGTATTTGCTTCTAAAGCAATTAACCCAATTGTTGGCGACAATCAAGGATTAATCTTTGGTGATGCTACTTTGTTCTTAACCCAATTAAAAGCACTTGTATTAGTATCTATCTTTGCTTTCTCTGCTTCTTATGCTTTATTCTTTATTGTAAACAAAATTACTCCTCTAAGAGTTAGTGAAGACAAAGAAGAATTAGGATTAGATATTACTCAACACGGAGAATTTCTATAATAGTTACTCCACTTGATATTTTTTTTAAAACACCCTAAATTTTAGGGTGTTTTTTTATGCACAAAAAAACCGCAAATTATACAACTTGCGGTTTATCTATTTTAGAGATTCTTTTATTATTTCTTGAAGTTCGAAAGACCTTCTTTTAACCACGATTCATATTCTTCTATACCAACAAAACTAATAGTAGGCTGTTTTGAATTCAAACTAGTTCCTTCTAAATCAGTCAACACATACAAAGGCTGTGTATTCGTTTTGTATTTTGAAATCATAAAATCAGTCCATTTATCACCAATAGTTTCAATACTTGCTCCTGTTGTTTTAGAAATTAACTGTTCGCTTTTAGGCAACTCTCTTTTATCATCAACATACAAAGAAATCACAACTACTTGATTTTTTAAAATTGTCAAAATACGTTCATCAGACCAAACATTATTTTCCATTTTACGACAATTAACACAGGCATGACCCGTAAAGTCCAACATAATCGGCTTGTTTACTGTTTTTGCATAAGCCAATCCTTTGTCATAATCATCAAAAACTACAATTTGATGCGGTCCGAGTTTAGCTCCCTCTGGCAAAGTTGAAACAGATGAACTAGAATTAACCGAGCTTGCTCCTATTCCTAAAGGACTTTCACTGTATTCCATTGGTGGCGGAAAAGCATTGATTAGTTGCAAAGGCGCTCCCCACAATCCCGGAATCATATATATCGTAAATGACAACACCACCAAACCTAAAGACAATCGCCCAACTGAAATATGTGTCATCGGACTATCGTGTGGCAACGTAATTTTTCCAAATAAATACAAGGCTAACGTACCAAAAATAGCAATCCAAATAGCTAAAAACACTTCTCTTTCTAGCAAATGTAATTGTAAAACCAAATCGGCATTGGATAAGAATTTAAAGGCTAAAGCCAATTCTAAAAAGCCTAAAACTACTTTAACCGTATTCAACCATCCTCCTGATTTTGGTAACGAATTTAACCAGCCCGGAAATAGTGCAAACAACATAAACGGCAAGGCTAATGCCAATGAAAATCCTAACATTCCAACAATTGGAGCAATTCCGCCTTTAGAAGCCGCTTGTACTAATAAGGTTCCTACAATAGGACCTGTACATGAAAAAGAAACGATTGCTAACGCCAAAGCCATGAACAAAATACCTATCATACCTCCTCTATCGGCTTGACTATCGACTTTATTTGCCCAAGAATTAGGCAACATAATTTCAAAAGCTCCTAAAAATGAAGCAGCAAAAACTACTAACAAAATAAAGAAAAACAAATTGAACCAAACATTAGTTGAAAGTGCATTCAAGGCATCAGCTCCAAAAAGCCAAGTTACCAAAACCCCTAACAATACATAAATCACAATAATCGAAACCCCATAAAAAATAGCATTTCGAACGCCAGCGCCCTTTGACTTACTTTGTTTGGTAAAAAAACTTACCGTCATTGGAATCATAGGGAACACACAAGGAGTTAATAAAGCTGCGAATCCAGAGAAAAATGCAATAATAAAAATGGAAAGCAATCCTTTTTCTGGTTCTGTTACAGGTGTTGTTGCAGTAGATTGAACAGTTGCTGAATTTTCTTTATTTACAACTTCATCTGACGCAACAACAGCTGTTGTTTTTACCGAATCCTGAACTGACACAACATTTTCAACCTCTTTTGATTGAGAAGGAATTACGAATGTAAAATTCTTTTCTAAATTGATACAAGCGTCTTTACACACTTGATAATTCAAACTTACTTCTACTTTTGCGAGTTTCGGATTTATCACATGAATCTCTTGTATCAATTGCGCTTTTTTCTCAAAAAAAGTTTCATTGACTTCAAATATATCATTGTAAGCCGTTTTCGTTTTACTTTCTTTTGTTTTGCCAATCAATTCAAAATTGCCTTTTTGATTTTTAAAAAGCACTTCCAATGGCAGCGAACCTCCTTCAGCTGTGAATTGCGAATACAAATGCCAACCAGTATCAATCACTCCATTAAAAGTAAGCACATAGTATCCATCTGATTTTTTCTCAATTTGAGTGGTCCATTTTACTGGATTCAACAGCTGTGCATTTCCTTTGGCGAAAGCCAATACCATCACTAATAAAACAACTATTTTTTTCATTATTCGATTGCTATTTTTAGTATTTTTTTTGTTTTTGAATCTATTTTAAATCGTTCGTCTTGTCTAATTCCAACAACCCAAACTACTTGACTTTCAGAACACAAAAGCCAAACATTTTCTTTCTCAATCAAGGACAACTTTTCATCTTTGAATAATTTGCTTACCTTTTTTGACTTCCCTCCCATTCCAAACGGTTGAAAAACATCACCCTCGTTCCAACGACGCAAAACCAGTGGAAATTGTAATTTTTCTTGGTCAACAAATATAGCTGAATTTAATGTAGCACTTATCTCAGTTACATTGGAAAACAGCATATTTAAGGGAAAATTAACTTTCGATTCAATCGATTCAATTAAGAACTCTTGCTTATCTGTTGCTAATTTTAAAGGACTTAAAATCAAATAATCTCGATCTTTTATTAGTCTAAACTGAGGTGCAAAAACTTGTTTACCTGACTGATTGGTTACCAAATCATAAATATCTTCCCAGGCAGTAAAACCAAATTCTGTCAGCCATTGGTACAAATACGAAGTATAATTAGGCAGTTTTAACAGTTGATTGATATCAAAATAAATGTCACCATCTTTTTCTTTTGCTACTTGTTGGTACACCATAATAGCAGCATCAGCTACCAATTCTTGAGATTCTTGCAAATACGTCTGTGTCTTTTCAAAAGAATTCATGAAATTAGGATTCAACTCTTTCAAAACAGGAATCAAATGATGGCGAATTTTATTTCGCAAGTATTTATCCGAAGCATTGCTACTATCTTCACGCCAAGACAACTTATTTTGGGTGGCATATTCTTCAATTTCTTGTCTAGTAAAAGGAAGTAAAGGACGAATTACGATATCATTTTGAGCAGGGATTCCAGTTAACCCATCCAAACCAGTTCCTCTCGAAAGATTAATTAAAAAGGTTTCCAGATTATCATCCGCGTGATGAGCTGTCAAAACATAATCTCCTTTTTGAATTTCGAGTTGCTCGTAAAACCAACTGTAACGCAACTCTCTTGCAGCCAGCTGGGTTGATAATTTGTAATCTTTAGCGAAAGCCTCTGTATCAAATTGCGTAAACGAGAACGAAATCCCATTTTGGCTTGTGTATTCTTGAATAAATTGCTGGTCACCAAAACTTTCCACACCACGCAACTGAAAGTTACAATGCAACACCACAATTTCATAGTCCAATTGCTGAAAAAGGTGTACTAAAACCATACTATCCAATCCCCCGCTAACAGCAAGTAAGAGTTTCTTACCTTCTAAAAAAGGAAATTGGTTGGATAAATGATTTTGGAATTGTTTCAACATGCTCAAAAGTAATTAATTCATAGCAATTTAACACAACACTTCGTGCATCGCTTTGGCTTTAAGCAAACATTCTTCGTACTCTTTTTCAGGATTAGACAACGAAGTAATCGCACTTCCTACTGAAAAGGAAACGTATTTTTTTTCTTGGTTATACAAAATACTTCGAATGACTACATTAAAATCAAAATTACCATCTGGGCTAAAATAGCCAATAGCACCGCTATACAATCCCCTTTTAGTTTCTTCCAATTCGTCAATAATTTTCATTACCGAAATCTTGGGAGCTCCTGTCATGCTTCCCATAGGAAAAGTTAGTTTCAAAACATCAATTAACGAATGCTTATTATCTAATTTTGAGGTGATTGTAGAAATCATTTGATGTACTTGTTGAAAAGAATAAATTCCGCACAACTCCTGAACTTTTACCGTTCCCTTTTGGGCAGTTCGAGATAAATCATTCCGAACTAAATCCGTAATCATAATATTTTCAGCGCGTTCTTTTGGATCAGACGCTAAATTTTCTTTTGATTTTTCATCTTCTTTAGGGTCTGAAAAACGTTTTGCGGTTCCTTTAATCGGTTGCGAAATTAAATTTTCACCTTCCTTTCTCAAATAACGTTCAGGTGTGGCGGAAAGTAAAAACTGTTTGTTATTCTTAAAAAAAACAGCAAAAGGAGTTTGAGAAATGGTATTTAGTCTTTTAAATTTTTCAAGTGGATTAATTGTAGTATTCTCAGCATAAAATTCCATACAAAAATTAGCTTCGTATACATCGCCACGATGTAAATGTTCTAAAAGTGCATTTACCTTTTCAACATATTTTTCTTTTGAAATACGGGCTTGAACTGCTATACTTTCGCTCTCTGAAAAATCGACACTAACCCTATTCGTAATTGCATCAAAATCTGTTTCTACCTCATCATCACATAAATTCAGGTATTGGATTGTGAGTTGATTTCCTTTCAAGAGAAACAATTTCTTGGGTTGAAAAAAGAACAAATCAGGAAATGCTAATCCATCAAAATTATCAGATTGTAAATCTTCGCTATCATTCTTTAAATCATACGATAAATAGCCAAACAGCCAATCTTTAGTCGTTTGCTGGTATTGCTGTAAATCCTCAAACGCATTGTGATAATCGGTCTGAATCAATGTAAAAGCATCTACTGCTAGAATAGCATCATAGCTTGAAAACTCTTGTGGATAATCATTACTATCCATAAAAACAACCTCCCTAAACTGCTGCGACCAATCCAATAATTGCTTTTTAAAAGCTAGTGGTTTGGTAATCGATTTATGAATTTCTGTTCGCAATGTGTTTCCTTTTAGAATGCCAAAAATACAACAAAATTCATTGGTAGAAACGGAAAAATAAAGCTTGGTAATAGCGCTACTTAAATAATTTTTTGGAGTAAGATTTTGTATTTATAAAATAAGTATTTTTGAAACATTAACCTTAAAACCAAAAAATAATGAAAATTGCAACATTGATTATCCGAATTTTACTAGGAGCATTTATGGTATTTGCTTCTGTAGCCTATTTCTTTGAATTGTTTGAGGCAGAAGCTCCTACAGGAAACTTATTGACTTTTATGAACGGTATCATGGCTTCAAAATACCTTTTACCATTAGCTAAATCCGTTGAATTAATTGTTGGTCTAAGTTTGTTGAGCGGCAAATTTATGAAGGTAACTTTATTAGCCTTATTGCCAATTTCAATTAATATCTTTTTAATTCACACTGTAACCCAAGTATCGGAAGTACCTGTTGCTATTTTTGTACTGGGTGCCAATTTATTTTTAATCTATGCACATTGGGATTCCTATAAAGTTTTATTTAAAGATTAATCATAATTACTTCAAATAAAAAAAGATAAAATTGACATTTGTCATACATATACATCCAAAATTGGGTAGCTTTGTATGATTTTATCAGACATATATACAAGTTACCTGCCATTTTTAGACCGACTATCTACATAAAAGACAATCAAGTTAATGACAGAATACATTATGGACAAAACTCCTAATATCCACAGAAAATAATTATCGGAAGGTTTTAAATCTCCGTTTGTAACGAGCATCCAAATAGCCCATAATGTGATTAAAATAAATGATATGTATTTCATAATTTGAAAATAAAACAGCAGGTAACACGTGCTTTGCAATATGGCGGGTGAAGTGCAAAATTCAGCGTTAGTGCCTTGATTAAATATTTGTATTAAATTTAAAGTGTAGTGCCTTGAAACCGCCACATCGCAAAGCACCTGAACGTTATGCATCATTTTAGAAATGACGACATACAAACTAAAAATAGGAGAAATTTATAGAACCGAATGGGACGAAAGACCATTTAGAGTTATTGGATATGACGACATCGAAGT
>JACCDH010385032.1_pt1 | contig 32826 bp, 31 predicted proteins | sample 7442481 | NCBI WGS metagenome assembly JACCDH01 (sample SAMN15323433, study PRJNA562643) | freshwater metagenome | isolation source: river surface water | place: USA:Blue River Watershed | collected 2017-08-15
GGGTCAGCAGGTCATCGATGGCATAGGCGGTAAGGCACAGCTCTGGAAAGAGCACCAGGTCTATGCCCTCGCGCTCAGCTTGCTGGGCCAGTTCCAGCACTGCCCGGGCATTGGCTGCAGGATCGGCCACGAAGACTGCAGGCGTGGCCGCCGCCAGCCGGACAAGGCCGTGGCGGTGAATCGAATGGAAGGGCAGCGGCTCGCTCATTCGCCCTGTCTAGAGCCTTGCGAGCCAGCCGTCGACCTTGGCGAAGTGATCGCCCCAGGTGGGCGTGCGGAACGAAGGCATCGCGGCCAGCTGGCGCTCTCTGTCGGGAGCATCGCCGCAGTAGGCGCGGATCGCCGCTTCCCACCCCTGGCCGTCCAGTGGATCTAGGTAGAGCGGGATGTCACCGGCGATCTCGCGGAACACAGGCAGGTCGCTGGCGATCACCGGCACCCCGCGTTGCAGCGCCTCGATCACCGGAATGCCGAAGCCTTCTATGAAGCTGGGCATCAACAGGGCGCGGGCCTGGTCAAGCCAGCCGAACATCGTCGTATCATCGCAGCGCCCCAGTTCGCGCACATAGCCTTTGAGCCGTGGTGACTGGTCCAGCAGGGCAAAGACTTCGTCGGCCTGCCAGCCGCGCTGGCCAATCAGCACCAGGCGCGGCGCATTGCCGCGCAACTCCGTAACCAGCTTTTCCCAAAGGCGGAGCAGCAGCAGGTGGTTCTTGCGACCCTCGATCGTCCCGATAACCACAAATGTCGGCCGGCTCGGAACAGGCATTGCCGCCGGGCCAACCTGTTCGGGCGCGGCCAGCCAGGCCACTTCGCAGGGCGGTGCTGGGTGCCGCTCTTGGGCAGCGAATTGGCAGAGGGCATCGCGGGTCGCAGCTGAATTGGCAATGACCCCAGCCGCACTTTGCAGCACGGTCCGCATCCGCCGCCGGTGGCGACGTGCTTCGCCGTCCCGGCAGAATTCCGGGTGGCTGATCGGGATCAGATCATGGACCAGATAGACCGGCTTCCATTGCTGGGCGGCGAGCCAGTTGGTCAGCCCGGCAGCGTCAAGACCGGTGTGGCCGATGTTCAGATAGGTCCAACCCCTGGTCGACTGGCGCGGACCGCGGGACAGCGCTGCCGCCGCCAGCAGCGCGGCCAGCCGGCGGCGAAAGCCCGGCCCACCCTTTGACAACAGCGCAAACAGCGCATCGCTATGCCGTTCGTTAAGAACCAGCCGCAGTTCCCGGCGCTGGACCACGGCCAGGGCCCGAGTGCGATAATGGTCCAAATAGGCTAGGCAAACGCGGTCGATCCCGGTTGGCAGGCGGCCCGACCAAACCCGCCAGACCAGGCGGGTGACATCCAGCAGCAGGTCACGTTCGGCCATGGGCGGTCCGGACGGGGTCAACTGACAGCGCGGACGATCCGCGCCGGGTCGGCCTGCCGGGCCGGCGGATCTTCGCTGGCAAGGAGCCGCGCCACGCTGTTGCGCACCAGGATAGCCGTGGCCGAGGCACTGGCCAGCCCGCCTCGCACCAGGCACTTGGCATGCAGCACCCGCTTGAAGGCGGCGTACAGCTCTTGATCCGGCGGGGTCGGGCGGGACCAGAAACTATCCAGCCCGCCGCTGTGCGTGATGCCCTTGATGTCATAAATGGCATCACCCAGCACGGCCACGGGGATGCCGGCCTCAAGCGCCAGTGTGGCCGAAGTGCTGTTCACGCAGACCATGCCCTTGGCACTTGCGGCCAGCGCATCAAGATCGCCACCATCAATGTGGTACACTCGCCCGGCAATCCCAAGCCGCCGGGCATGGGCCATCAGGCAAGCCCGCCAATTGGTATAGCTGCTGTCAAGCGGATGCTCCTTAACCAGCAGAATGGTCTCTGGCGGGGCAAAGCGGGCGAAGCTCTCTACCACATATTCCACCGCAACGTGCATCGACCCGAAAGGGGAGTGATGCCGGATCTGGTAGTCACCAGTGAGCTGCAGTGGAAACACGAAAAAGTCGCGCCCGGCAACGGCGGCAAGCGTCTCCAGCGCCTGCCGCTGCCGCGGCGCGCGCATAGCGAGGCGCCACAACCAGCCGATGCCGTCAAGAATGATCGAACCCTGGCGGTGTGTGCGATAGAATGGAAACCGCCAGCGCCCGGTAACGACGTGGTGATAATGCCAATAGGAATCCCGTGCGCGCCGTTTGAATTCAGCGGTTATGCCAGGTAGCTGAGGGATCGGGGGTAACCGGCGGGCCTCAGCCAGAATGGCTGCGGGATCGCGTTCCATTGGCGAGTGGCCATTTACGCCGTCCCGTTCCAGCGTCATCCAGTCTGGCCGGATATAGCCTTCCTCATAGACATGGATGTGAACCCCGCGAAGCTGGGCCATGCGCAGCGCTGCCTGATGCATCGGCCGACAGTCCCCAAACAGCACCATGTCGGTGATGCCATGGGCCCGCAGAAACCGATCCAGGAACATCGGCCAGTCCCGTATCCGGCCGCGGTAATTGGTCGCCTCGGACGGCCAGTCATAATGATCGCCGCCTGACAGGTTGATGCGATGCACGCCGCCCCCATGCTCGGCCAGCGCCGCTGCTAGGTCGCGGAAGAAGGGACCTGGCGGGCCTTGCAGGAACAGAAACTCGCGGCGTCGGGTGGGCTGGGCGCTCATGGCCGCTCCCCTGTCAGCCGCTGCCAGGCAAGCCGCAGCCGCCCCTGCCACTCGCGCAGGGTGATCAACACTGAGCTGACCCGGGCCTGACCGGCGACGATCCGCTGGATCAGCACTTCCGGCGGGCAAGGCAGGCGGGTGAGCGGATCGACATAACGCGGATATCCGATCAATGTTGCCGCGACCAGCTCATCGAGGCTGCGTTTGCGGGTGCGGCGCGGGTTGGCGGGGGCCAGATCGCGGGTCAGGCCCCAGCCGGCGTAGAATGGCTGGCCGTGGGTTGTCACCTGCTTGCCGCGCAGCAGAGCCTCAAATCCTGCCAGCGAGGTAATCACGTGGAGCGCGTCGACCCGCGCAATCAGGCTGGCGATGCTGCTTTCGCGGTCAATCGCATCGGCATGGCGCAAGACCTCGTGATCCGGCACGTGGCCCTTGCGGTGGCCCGCCTCAACATCCGGATGCGGCTTGTAGATGATCCAGGCATCGGGCTCCAGCGCCCGGGTGCGGGCAATGAGCTCAAGGTTCGTGCAGTTGTGCCCGCCACTCAGCACTGATCGGTCATCCTCCACTTGTCCCGTCACCAGGACCTGCCGCCTGCTCGCTGGCGCTGGCGGCGTGCAAACCTGTTCCCGGCCATACTTGCTGATCCCGGACTGGACCAGGGCGGCTCGGATTTCCCCGGCTCGATATATCCAGTATTCTGGTAGTTCTTCGAATTCGAGCAGCTTTTCAAGATCGCTTGGCTGGTTCGGGTCAAAATAGACGCCAGACCGGTCCAAAAAGATCGAGAGCGGCGGGACGCAATTGGCGCCCAGCCCGACCGACCGGATGAAGCCGTCTTCAAGCTCCGCGATTGAAATTCCGGCCGAACCGAGCCGATCAAGCACTGCCTGGGGGGTGCGGGATTTCCAGGCCGCAACCGGCCGATCTGCCACCAGCCGATCGGTTCCCCGGCCAAAGTGCCGGACGGGGCCAGTTCCGTCCCACAGCAGGGGATCGACAGTGACCCGCTTCCAGGGCGCGACGCCGACGATGGCCTGGAACGCACGATTGCTCTCGATCAGGCTGCGCCATGCGCCAAGCTGCGTGATCGCCTGTTCGATGTCCCAACGCTCGCCATCAAAGGGACTGGCATAGCGGTTGGCTGCCAGCTCAGCCAATAACGTCGCAATCAGGTCCGGCTGCGGGTCAAGAACCTGTTCCCCGGCATAGACCCTAACTGGCTTGCCCAGCAGCGCCGCCACCACGGCCAGCTCGCGGTTAGAGCCGGTCCAGACTTCGCAGGCCTGGGCAGCCAGATGCCAGGGATCGAAATCCTGGCCCAGCGCCATGAAGCCTGCCGACACTCGCCCCCCCGCCCGGCCTAGCACCGTTGCTTGCGGTGCCGGAAGCGCCCTGATCATCGCCGCCAGCTGGGCTGGACTGTCGGGCACCAGGATGATTTCGTGGCCAGGCTGCAGCTCTGCCGCAGCCAGCCAGAACCTGCCGCCGACCCGCGCAGCCACCAGCGCGGCCAGAACTTTGGGGCCATCAAAGCTGCTTGAACCAGTGGCGGTTAACGGCAGGCCCCGCGCGCCCGGGAAGGGCGGGACCATCAGGAACGGCTGGTTCAATCGGGTTCCCCGCGCTTCACGGCCCGGTCCACGGCCATCAGCTGGCGCAGCAGGGGTTCCAGCTCGTGCAGGGGCAGTGCGCTCGGCCCGTCGCACTTTGCCTGTGACGGATCGGGGTGCGCTTCCAGAAACAGGCCAGCGATCCCCACCGCCACGCCCGCGCGGGCCAGGGCAGCGGTCTGCGCGCCGCGCCCATCGGCGCTGTCGGCCCGGCCGCCCGGCTTCTGCAGGGCGTGGGTCACATCGAAAATGACCGGCGCCATCGGCTTCATCAGGTCGATCCCCAGCATATCGACCACCAGGTTGTTATAACCGAAGCTTGACCCGCGCTCGCATAGCAGGATCTGGTCGTTCCCGGCCTCGGCGCACTTGGCGATGATATGGCGCATTTCCTCGGGCGCCAGGAATTGCGGCTTCTTAACGTTGATCGGCTTGCCGGTGCGCGCCAGCGCTGCGACCAGGTCGGTCTGGCGGGCAAGGAACGCCGGCAATTGCAGGATGTCGGCAACTTCGGCCACGGCCGCGGCCTGCCACGGCTCGTGCACATCGGTGATCACCGGCACGCCATGCTTGTCGCGGATTGCAGCCAGCTGGGCCAAGCCGCGTTCCAGCCCTGGGCCACGGAACGAGGCGAGCGATGAGCGGTTGGCCTTGTCGAAGCTCGCCTTGAAGACATAGGGAATGCCGAGCCGCCGCGTCACCGCGACAAAGTGGCTGGCCACTTCATCCAGCACGCTGGCATCCTCGATGACATTCATCCCGCCAATCAGGACCAGGGGCTGGTGGTTGGCAAAGGCAATGCCTCCGGGCAGGGTCACGGTTGGGTCGGTCATGCCGCCCCTATTACCGAATACCGCGCTTCTGCAAAACCGCTTCTATGGCCGGAACATCCTCCGGATTGTTGAGCTCGATGCAATCCCATTCCAGCGCCGGGAAGTTGACCAGCCGGATCGGCTGGCCACTCTCCAGAAAGCGCAGCTGTTCGAGCCCCTCGCACAGCTCCAGCGGTGTCGGCTCGAGCGCGGCATAGGCGGCCAGGGCGGCCGGGCGATAAGCATAGACGCCGAGGTGAAGCCGCACCGCCTGATGGGCCGCAACGGCATCAGCGGGCAGGTGCGGGATCACCCGCTTTGAGAAATAGAGCGCCCGGCCGTGTGCATCCGCCACGACAGTGGTCCCCCCCACGCGGCCATTAGCCTGGTCGTTGATCAGATGGGCATAGAGGCTGGGCGAACATTCCACCGCCGGCGTCGCCATGGCCGCGTCAGGGTCGGCCGCCAGTGCTGTGACCAGATCGCTGACCACGAAGGCCGGCGTTAGCGGTGCATCGCCTTGCAGATTGACGATGATCGGTGCCACTTCGCCCAGCACGTCGAGCGCGGCGGCGCACCGCTCGGTCCCGTTGCGGCAATGCTCAGGGGTCATCACCACCTGGCCGCCGAACCCGACGACGGCCTCGGCGATGCGGCTGTCATCGGTGGCAACCCACACCCGTTCGGATGCGGCAACCGCGGTGGCCGCCAGCCAGCTGCGTTCGATCAGGCTGCAGGGCTGCCCATCCGCGCCGCGCAGCATGGACAACGGCTTGCCCGGGAACCGTTGCGAAGCATAGCGAGCCGGGATCAGGATTGCGAAGTCGTCACCCATCTTCAGGTTAGCCCAACCCATGACGCAAGAGGTCGTGGATATGGATGATCCCAAGCAGCGTCTGCGCTCCAGCAGCGCGACCCTCTACCACGAACGCGGCGGTGATCTGACTGTCATTGAGGAAGACGAGCGCTTCGCCTGCAGCCATGTCGGGGCCGATGGTCTTTGGATTGGCGGTCATCACTTCGTGGGCAACAGCGGTGTTCAACACCCCGAACCGGCGACGCAGGTCTCCGTCCGTGATGATCCCGACCAGCGCACCCGTGCTGTCGATTACACCCGCTAGACCAAAGCAGCCGGACGTCATGACCGAGATCGCTTCTGGCATCCCAGCATCACGCCCGACCAAGGGCAGCCGTTCCGCCCCGTGCATCAACTCGCTCACCGGTGTCATTGAAAGCCCGATGCTCCCAGATGGGTGCAATTCATGCAGTTGTTCGCGTGTGACCCCGCGCATGTCCATCACTGTCATTGCCAGGGCATCGCCAAGGGCCAATTGCATCGTGGTCGACGTGGTTGGGGCGATGTTTTCAGGGCAAGCCTCGCGCACCTTGGGCACCAAGATCGCAACGTCCGCCATTTCGATCACCAGCGAATTCTGGCGCGAGGCGACGCCGATGATTGGAATGCCTTTGCGCTTCGCGTATCCTAGGATCGAGCGCAGTTCAGCCGTGTTGCCTGAGTTTGACAGGACTAAGAGGACGTCGCCCTCGGACAGCATTCCCATATCCCCGTGCCCGGCCTCGCTGGGATGGATGTATATGGCAGGGGTGCCGGTGGCGGCAAAGGTGGCTGCGATCTTTCGCGCGATGTGGCCAGACTTGCCCATGCCGGTAATGACGAGCTGACGGCGGGCGCCAAAAATAACCTCGCTAGCATATGCAAACTGCTCATCGAGGGCCTCCCTAAGAAGGGTTAACGCGTCGGCCTCCAGGCGAATGATCTCCCGCCCTCGATGAAGTGCGCCCGCCCCCGCGATCATATTCATTACTTTTCAACTCCTTGTGCTGATGCAACGTCATCCGGCAACAGCTGATCGTTTGCTACTTGGTTGTCGATTACTAGCAGGTTGGCGCAACCACCCCAACATGTATGAAGAGTGTAGGAGTTTCTCGGTCAAATCTGAGCTCCGCATCAATCATTGCCCGTGCTCGGTACGGTACAGCGTGCGTTCGCGGAGCGCCTTCGCCTTCGAGCAGGGCTGACCAATAGTTGGCAGCTGCAGACCAAGTTCTTTTCGGCAGGCTCGCGGATAATGTCACCGTCAAGGGTGAGGGGCGAGGGTAATAAGTGTCGCGTCATCTAACCAGGGGTTGCAATCGGGGCCATCGCTGGCAATAGGGCTTGGGAATTGCGCGGCTGAAAATAGCGGCGTGGTGGATGAGTTGGCGTTTCCTCCGCGGAAACCAGTGCTTTGGATCATGGGTACACATGTTAGATGTTAGAGTCGAAACGGGCGCTGTTTCTCTGATTAAGTCAAAGGTGGCGCCGCGTCGGGTGTCCAAGCTGTTCGCTTGTCTCGTGATCCTGCCAACCCTTTTAGCCGCTCTGTATTACGGTCTGATCGCAGCAGACATATACACGTCCGAATCTCGTTTCATGATCAAGTCTCCGGGCAAGCCAGTTTCTTCGGGAATCGCTTCATTGTTGGTGGGTGGTGATTTGGGCGGAGGTGCCGACATTGGCGCGCTGCGTGAGTATGCGACTTCGCGCGATGCTCTGCGGACTCTTGATGCAAATGGCCGTGTTCGCCAGATCTATAACTCCGATCGTGCAGACCTGCTGAGCCGATTGGATAAGTTTGGTAGGGGGTCATTTGAGTCGGCGTACGAATACTACCTGAATCACATCTCGATCGATAACGAAAACAAGTCCTCGGTTACTGTCATGCGCACCCAAGCTTTCAGCCCCGCTGAGGCGCAGTGGATCAATGAGCAGTTGCTTCGGCAGAGTGAAGACTTGGTAAACCGGCTTAATCTGCGTAGCCGGCAGGATACGGTCCGCAACGCCGAGGCAGATCTCTTGAAGGCTCGGGAGCGCGCTGCAGATGCGGCTGCTGCGCTTGCGGCTTACCGCGATCGGTACGGAATTGTCGATCCGGACAAGCAGGCTTCGATCGTAATGCAGATGGTCTCGAAGCTTCAGGATGAACTGATCGCAACACGTACGTTGGTGGCTCAAACTCGCCGTGTGGCTCCGCGAAATCCCCAGATAGAGGTCTACCAAGCTCGTGCTAGCGAAATTCAGAAGGAAATTGACGCTCAGTCGCGGTCCTTGACTAATGGAAGGTCTTCTCTCTCGGGCAGGACTGCCGAGTATACGCGCCTTGCGCTTGAAAATCAGTTCGCTGATCGACTGCTTGCGTCAGCAATGGCCTCGCTTGAAAGCGCCAAGGCTGAGGCGCGGCGCCAGCAAGTTTATATCGAGCGGGTTGCGCAGCCGGACTTGCCTGATGAGGCAACGCGCCCGCGCCGTCTCCGCAACATCTTTGCTGTTTTTGTGGTCAGCCTTGTTGGCTACGGCATCGTTTTCCTGCTGCGAGCTGCGTTGAGAGAGCACCAACTCTAGTGTCGGCCCCAGTTATGCGAGCAACGAGCTTATACGACGCTTGGAAAATACAGCGGCGTGTAATCTGGGCCCTGTTCCTTCGTGAAATTCTGACACGGTATGGGCGACATAACATCGGCTTGCTGTGGCTGTTCGCGGAGCCGATGCTATTCACAGTGGGCGTGACACTAATGTGGGTAGCTTTTGGTGCGACGCATGGCTCTGACCTGCCCATTACGGCATTCGCAGTCTCGGGGTATTCTACAGTACTGATCTGGCGCAACATGACGAGCCGTTGTGTCGCAGCAATTCACCCTAATTCGGCCCTACTGTATCATCGCAACGTCAAGGTTCTGAGCATCTTCATATCGCGAATGATGGTCGAAGCAGGCGGCGCGACGTTGTCGATGGTCTTGCTTACAGTCCTGTTCAGTTACATGGAATGGATGTCGCTACCCGAAGACGTTCTCATGGTCGCGCTCGGTTGGTCAATGCTCATCTGGTTCAGCGCTGCACTAGCGATTTTTCTGGGCGCCCTTTCCGAATTTTCTGAACTGGTCGAACGCTTCTGGCACCCAATCGCATACTTTCTTTTGCCGGTATCCGGTGCGGGATATCTGGTGGACGCGTTACCACCTGAAGCACAGCGCATCATCCTAATCCTCCCACTGGCGCACGGCACCGAAATGGTGCGCGAGGGATTTTTCGGCTCTAAGGTTGTCTCACATTTCGACGTTTTTTACATGGCCCAGATAAACCTCGTTCTGACTTTTTTGGGACTTTTGCTGACCTCCTATGTCAGCCGTAGGGTCATTCCAGAATGATTGAACTGCGTAACGTTTCGAAGAGCTACCGCACTCAACACAGCACGACCCACGTTCTGCGAAACGCGAACTGCACTGTGATGCCTGGTGAGAAGGTCGCGATTCTTGGTCGAAACGGGGCCGGTAAATCGACCATGGTGCGTATCCTCAGTGGGGCTGAACTTCCCAATTCCGGTGAGATAGTTCGCAACATGTCAGTTTCATGGCCCCTCGCATTCGGGGGTGCATTTCAGACATCGCTTACTGGCATCGATAACATGCGTTTCATCTGCCGGATCTATGATGTGGATCCCGCTGGGAAGTTAGATTATGTCGATGACTTCAGCGAGTTGGGCAAATATCTGCGCGAGCCGGTGCGCACCTATTCGTCGGGCATGCGGGCGCGCTTGGCGTTTGCAATCTCAATGGTCATCGATTTCGACTGCTTCCTTATCGACGAGGTCATTTCAGTGGGCGATGCCCGCTTTCATGAGAAGTGTCACGAGGAACTGTTCGTCAAGCGGGGCGACCGGGCTATGGTCATCGTGTCGCACGACGCGAACTATGTCCGGGACCACTGTTCCAAGATTGGCGTACTCAACGACGGCCATTTGACCATGTTCGACGATTTCGATGCAGGGTACGCATACTATCACGAAGTTTATGCCTGACAGCGACCAGACATTGCGCGTGGTGGGTAATGCGATTGGGCGGCCAAGCCGCAGTATCTTCAATCGTCCGGCTCGCTCGCATGCAGACTTGATGAGCGTCTCAACAGCAGACTTTCCGTTTGTTGCGAGTTGGACTGTACTTGGTTGCGCCCCTTCTGCGAGTATTGTTGCCGAGGGCCGTGCGCTTGGCGACGGCCATATCCAGCGCATTGCCTGGCTAAATGAAATTCGCGAAAGGGCCAGGCGGGCCGGAACCCAGCTTCCCCAACTTCCAGCCGATCTTGAGCTATGTCTCAGAGAGTATCGTATCAATCGGATCTTATGGGCCGGTCCCGCACTGTTGTGGCTTGCGCGCAGCTTGCGTGCTGTCTCCTGGCTCGCCCCAGCGGACCGTGCACTCCGAAAGTTGGGTGGCATGATGCGTTACACTTATCGACACGGGCGGAAGTGGCTTCGCGCACGGCGGGCGCGGCTGGATCGTTGGATTAAACCCAAGCCCAATCCAGGTATTATGGAAGACCTGACAACCGACGAGCGCGCCTTGTTCATTCGGCTTGTTGCGGCACGGAACGAGTATCTCGGCCGGTAACATGCGATTGCTCGTTGATCTTCAAGGCCTGCAGAACGGTAGCCGCGACCGCGGGATTGGGCGGTATGTCGCGAACATCGTGAGGGAAATTAGCCGCCTGATCCCGCCGGCTGACCTTAGGGTCATTGTTAGCGATCTGTTCCCACACACGGTTGAGGATGTCCTTGCGCGCTGCGGCGGCGCGGTTCGTCGTGAACAAGTGGTGGTGTTCCACGGCGTAGGGCCAACAGCCGAAATGGAGCCGGAAAGCGGCTGGCGGAGGTATGTCTCGCAGCTTTTGTACGAAGATCTCGTGGCACGTTTGAGGCCCGATGTTTTGCTCATCGGGACATTGATGGAGGGCGCCGCCGACAACAGCATCGCGAGTTTTCCAAAAGGGCGTTCCTATCGTGTGGCGACGATTCTCTACGATCTCATCCCCTTGCTTGATCCGAAAACGCATCTGCGCACGGCGCGAATGCGCGATTGGTACGACAAGCGGCTGGCCCAATTGATTGCATCGGATAGCCTGCTTGCTATCTCGAGCGCGGCCCGTGATGAAGCCATTGCGCACACATCTTATGATTGCGGCAAGATCTACACCATCCATGCAGCTGCCAGCGACATATTTGAACGCGCAGCGCTAGAGCACGATGCCGAGGAAACAGAGGCGCTGCTAGAGTACTTCGGCATCAATCGCGATTTCATAATGTTCGTCAGTGCATTCGATGCACGCAAGAATTTCGATGGACTCCTGCGGGCTTACGCCTTGTTGTCGGCAGAGCGCCGTTCGTCGATCCAGTTGGTGCTCGTTTGCAAGCTGGGAGACAGCCAACGCAAGGAGTTGAGCAGGTTAGCTGCGAGCCTTGGCATTGCTGACGGCGAACTGGTGCTGACCGGCTTCGTTCCTGATGAAGATCTTCGCGCGCTTTACAGTGCTTGCAGCCTCTTCGTGTTTCCTTCTTTTCATGAAGGGTTCGGTTTGCCGATCCTAGAGGCAATGTGGTGCGGTGCGCCAGCCATCGGCTCGTGCCGTAGTAGCGTTCCCGAGGTGGTCGGGCTGCCCGAAGCGCTGTTCGAACCTGATGATCTCCACGGCATGGCCGCGATGATTGAGCAGGCGCTAACTCCTGGACCGTTCCGCGATCGACTGCTTGCACACGCCGCCGAACACTGTCAGAATTTTAGTTGGGAGCGGACCGCCCGCGCGGCAGTTGAGGCGATGCGGGAAGAATGCCAAAAGGCGCTCGATGTCGAGGTTTGTCCGCCCTCGCTAGATGAACTGATTGCCAAGCTTGCGGCATGGCCTGGTGCTCCCGCCCCTTCGGATGAGGATCTCGCTCGCCTAGCCCGAGCTCTCTCGGCGAATGTGGTAGAGTCAGGGCATCATTGGCAATCGGTGTAGTTTCAGGCCTTAGCGGGCGTGTTGCTTGCATTATGAGCGATATCTTTGCGCAGTCGCTGCGATAGGGGCCAGACCTGATCATGCCTACCAGCAGAGTACATCTTGCGAATGCTCGTTAGCCGGAAGAACGGGACGAAGCTGGCGCGCGCAATTTGGATTTATGGCTGAGATGACCGCGGGATTGCGCCCGGGTGAAGGTTGTCCACGGCGGCCGTTTGGTGTTACCAGAATGCACGCGACAGTGGCGTGGATCGGGTAAACATGGCCAAGGTTTTAGTAACAGGATGCGATGGGTTCGCAGGGCATTACGTCGCTGCAGCGCTTGGCCAGGCGGGGCACCGGGTCGTTGGACTCACCAGGGGAAATGCTCGGCATAGTAGCAATTCGTGGCTGTCGGAACGGCACCACGTCGACCTGACCGACATGTCTGCGACCGCCAGCGTTATTGCACGAATTCGGCCTGAGCAGGTTATCCACCTTGCCGCAATATCATTCGTCGGACACAATGATGTTGATGAAATCTATAGAAACAACGTTGTAGGGACGCGTAACCTACTTAACGCGCTCGCCGCGCTGGACAGTTTTCCGGGCCCCGCGCTTATCGTCAGCAGCGGCAACATTTATGGCGCAGATGCCGAAGGGCAAATTTCGGAGGATGCACCGGCGCTTCCAGCGAATGATTACGGCGTAAGCAAACTAGCGTGTGAGCACCTAGCCCGAATCTACCGCCCCGTTGTGCCCTCTGTCGTGTTGCGACCATTCAATTATACCGGGGTAGGTCAGTCTACCCAGTTCGTGGTCCCGAAGATCGTGGAGCATGCTCGAAACTCTGCGCCTGTGATTGCACTTGGCAACACCGACGTATTTCGCGACTTCACTGACGTGCGCTATTTCGCCGAAGCGTGTCGGCGGTTGCTTGATTGCCCGAGCGCGATTGGTCAGACGGTCAACGTCTGCTCCGGCCGAGCGCATAGCATCGGCGAAGTTATTGATATGGTGACCGAGATTTCGGGTCACCGCCTCCGCATCACAACCCAGCCGGACCTGGTTCGCTCCAATGAGGTGATCCAACTTCGAGGCGATCCGGCACGACTGCTCGGGTTGGTTGGCCCGATCAAATGTCCGCCGCTGCGCGAGACGCTCCGCTGGATGCTAACTGCTCCAGCTACCTTGCCCGCCTGACAAGTGCCAGGCGGGTTGGTTTGGCTCGTATTTAGAGTCTATTACGGTAACGCGCTGCTGATCAGCAGCGCCGGGGTAATAGTTGAAGAGATCATGTTCACGAACCGCTGGAACTCAGCAACTGGCGAGTTCGCGGTGTAGATAACGTCCCCGTTGCGGACGGCGAATTCCTGCATCAGGAAGTACGCGGATGGGTCTGACATATTCACGCGAAAAATCACCGGAACTTTGCCATCCGCTCGCGCATTGATGCCTTCGCGTGCGCCACCGACCAGAGCGGGATCTTCCCAGCGGAACAGAAACATTCCGCGAGGATCCCCGCGCATATCCTGAAGGCCGCCGATACGGCCCAGCGCCTGAGCGAGGTTGATCCCGGTGGCCTCGAACTCAACCTCGCTGCTCTTCTCCACTGCCCCTAGGGCAGTAAAACTGTAAGGTTTGTAGACTGCAGCCACGATGTCGTTGGGTTGCAGCGTAATGTTGTTGCGCGGATCGCGAATGATCCGCTCCAGCGGCATTGAAGCAACGCGACCACCCCGGGTGATCTGAATGGTGATCTTCGATGCGGGCTGACGCGTTCCGCCGGCTAAAGAAATACCCTCGAGTAGGCGTTCGCCCTTGGGGCTTAGAGGCATCTGGATGGAAGCACCTAGTTCGCCTATCAGTGTTGCGCCAGCTGTGGTGTTGGCGGCGTAACGGACCAGAACTTGCGGCTGGTTTGCCTTACCCAGCAGTCGACGGGTGATGTCGCGTTCGATCTCAGGCAGCGTGCGACCAACTACCGGAACCTCGCCGGCGAATGGGATCTTGATCGTACCCTCGCGCCCGACCCAGAACGCCGGGAAGGAACTGCCGCGACTTGTTGCGAGCGAGCTGCCGCCAGCTCGAGCATCCGGCATGGAAGTGCCGAACAGCGCCGCTGGAGGCGCCTCCCAGATCGTCACGTCAAGTGCGTCACCGATGCCAATCGAGGTTCCCGCGGGGGGTGCGTCGCCGAACGTGTCAATGAAATCGGTCGATGGCGTGGCAGCCTTCATTGCCGAAACTGAGGTGCCGTCTAGATCGATGACCCGGATGCCTGCAATCACGTTGTTCTGCGGTGCATGCAGAACGCCGCTACGCGATGGCCCGACTGCAGTGGAAAAAGCTGCAGGAGCGCATCCTGCTAATAGGGCGGCCAACGAAACGGCCAGCGATAGCCTTTGGAAGACCGTGCTTGAGTGGGTTGTCATAGAAAGACCTTGGTTGTCTGGGGCTGCGCTGACAGGTCTGGCCGGCGACCTAGGTGGCCGTATAGGCTGCTAGGCGGCCATACAGGCTGACACAGTGGTTATCAACCTCAAGCGTCGCGGTGCGGTGGGCCTCGTCAAGTCCTTGGACGGCCCTTTGCTTCTGCTAAGATCGACTCGCTGGCCTGAAGGAGGAAGGTCACGTCCTTGTCATCCGGCATGAGCTTCTGGGCCTGAGCAAGCACGTCGGCAGCTGATTGGTAATATTGCTGGTGATACAGCATCGTACCGATCTGCTTGAGCAGGAAGGGCCTAGGCTTGAACAAAGCGATCGCCTCGTACAAGGCCTGGGCTTGGGCGTGCTGCTCCGACCGGGCGGCGCGCCGTGCGTAACGCAAGAGTAAGCTGGCCAGCGCCTTCTCGATCAGGCTTGGCTTGCCGGGAGAAGCCAAAGCTCGGGTGATCATTTCAACCGCGGCTTGGCCGCCCGTTTCATGCGCACCTTCCAAAATGCCGATTTGTTTTTTGGCATAAGCGAGCTTGTCCCGGTAGGTGCTGAGTTCAAGGGTCAGGTCTTGACGATCTTGAACGGCGCGCCGCAAACGATCAGCTTCGCTCGCGCGGGTAGCCTGAAGCGAAACCAGCAAGGCCTTAAGCTTTTTGGCATCATCGGGGAGGGAGCGGGTAAATTCATCTGTAGTCATGCAAGCCTCATATCCGGCACTCGCGGCCATTGCTTGTCTAATTCATCATTGTGGAAAGTGTCAGCGCACACGATCATGTCAAGCGGCTACGGCGGCTAGCGAGGTTTTGCGCTGAGTGCCCTCCGGCCGGCGACTGCCGATACCGGCGGCTGTTGCGGCGTAGGCCTCTGCGACCTGCGCCCAGGTGCGCCGCGATAGTTGCTCGTAAATGGCGGACTGTCGCTCGACGACTTCAGCCCGGCTGGCGCGGACCTCCAATATCAGACGGGTTAGGTGCTTACGATCGTTGGGGTCAAATGTGAACTCCGCTAGTTCTGGAGCCATCGCGATCAGTTCACGTTGATGCGGGCCATCTGCCATCAGGCATGGGGTGCCCACGCTGATCGCTTCATAAAATGGAAAGGTACCCGCACCGCCTTCGAATATCGAGGGGTGCACTGCCACTTCGGCTGCATGATAGAAGGCAGCATGTTCTGCGCGCGGCAGATTGGGCATAGAAACGACATCACGCACAGCTTGGCGGTTCTCGACGAGTTGTGCGACGGGCGTGGCCGGCGGCCCAAAATGAAAATGTGCGGTCATGAACAGGCGGGCGTCGATCCGGTGCTCTCGGACAAGGTCATCGACCGCGTTCGCCACGACTGGGATGTTCTTGGTTACCCGATCCTGGGTCGATACAGCGATATAGCGAACATCTTCGAAGGGATAATCGGTCAGGTAATGCCATCCGCGCTCGCGGGAATGTGAGCGCAGCAAGGTTGCTGCATGCGCCAGGGACTCTTCCGTTCTTCTGCGGTTCGCTACAAAGGGCAGCAGCGGCGCGAGATCCGGCGGCGCAGCGACGACGCTTGTGATCTTGCTGAGATCAAAACCGTATAGATGGTTGACCTGATCGCGCGCGACATGATCGGAGAACGTAATTGCCCGGTCTGCCACCTCGAGCATTGCTGTGACTCGTTCGCGCAGGATCGTGTGGTGACCTTCCGGTCCCCAGTAAAAGTCTGAGAACTCCGGAAACACCATCGGGATGGCATCTGGGAAGATGAGAGTGAGGGGGCCGTCCAGCAAACGAGCTTGGTCGAACTGAGGGAACAATGACAGCCAGCCAGCAACTTTAGCGCGCTTGGCATGACGATTTGCAAAATGCGCCAGTTCAGTAAAGCCGTCGACGGTCTCGTTGAAATCTCGCGGCGAATGCATATGGTAATCGAGACCCCTCGTCGCGGCGAGCGACGCGAAGTCTGCCTGAGCTTCGTCACGGATGTAGTCGGGGAGAAATAGATGGAAGGCGTATTTCCCGCCTGTCGCAGCACCTTCAATTATGAAGCCAAGCAGTCGAGTCATCCCTTGGTGCGCCCACTGCCCGCCTGGATGGGGCTCGATCCATACGCCTATTGCGATGCGCTCACCCTTAGTCATGCGGCCATTCCTTTGCGGCAGATCGAATTCTCAGCATAAGCTTCTGCGACCTGATCCCAACCATGTGTTATCATGCGCTCATAAATAGGCATTTGCGTGTCCACGACTGCTTCGCGATTTGCAGCGACCTGCATGATCAGATCGGCCAATGCCTCGACCTCGTACGGGTCAAACACATACGGGGACAGACCTGGTTCGCGCTCCAGCAACTCCTCGACGTGAGGGCCACGAGCCAACAGGCAAGGCGTACCCACGCTTAATGACTCGTATAGCGGGAGCGCCCCAATGATCCCCTCAAAAAAGGAGGGATGAACCGTTACTGCGGCGCAGTGGAACAGGGCCGCGTGAACTTCGCGCGGAACATCTCGCAGAGTGAACGCGTCACGGAAGAACTGGTTGCGCTCAATCACCCGCGGAAAAAGCGACCAATCTGCTTCGACCATTGCAGATGCTGTGGTTAGCAACTTGAAATCCGTTCGTCGGTCCTGAACCAAGCGGCGAACCGCTTCAGCAACCGATCCCATGTTCTTCGAGGGGCGGTCCTGTGTGGCCGTGAAAACATACCTGACATCTTCAAACGGGAATCCATCAAGGTAATCGATGCCCGAGCTCGTTGCGTAATTGCGAAGCATGGTCGCTGCTTTGCGGTGGGTTTCCGCAGTGCGCCGCCGATTTTTCACAAAGGGAATTTGCGGGCGCAAGTCAGGTGGAGCCAGCGGTACTACCGCAATCTTCTCCTCAGGCACGTCCAAAAGCGGAACGGCGTGGCGTCTAGCAACATGTCGTGAAAAGGTAATGACCCTTCGACTTGCTGCGCACACGGAGGTGGACTTACGGCGCCAAGTCTCAATCTCGCCATTCTCGTCCCAAGCGTCGTAGCTCCATCCGAGCGGAAACTCATGGCCCAGCGAGTCCGGCATAAGTGTTGCCTTGGGCTTATCAAGATAAAGTGAGCCCTGCAGGAATGGGAACGAGATGAACCACCCATCTACGTCGATATGCTCATTGCAATAAAGCGCTGCCGCAGCCAACCCCAGTGTCGGCTGACGAAGGTGTGCAATCCGTGGATCCCGGGACAACGCCGCACAAGTGACCGGATCCGGTTCCGACACCAGCCAGTCTCGTCCCTCTAGGGCATTGAGAGTGCGGAGATCCTTACGGACAGTCTCGGCTAGGCCGCGCTGGACGACCACATGAAAGGCGTATTTTTTGGTCTTCGCTGCGCCCTCAATGACGAAGCCAATAACCCGCGACACGCCTTCATTGGTCCACCGATCTCGCCCACCTAGTTCACTCCAGATCCCAACCGGAATTCGTCCGTCTCTACGCACGTACGAATTCCATGAGGCGGTCGAGCACGAACCCGATTTGCTGTTGGCGGAGTTCGGGAAAGTCGGCCGGCGACCAAGCGCTCGCGGGGGAGGCCGGCGGGTCGGTCTCGAGACTGAAGAGCATATCCGCAATTGCGATCGGGTCGGCCTTGTCGTAAAGCTTCACAGTCTTTCCGGCTTCGGCAGCCAAACGCTCGTGCAGTGGATAGCGCTGCCCAACGAACGGCAATCCGTGGCGTTGCGCCAGCGCCATTGCAAAACCTTCACCGCCTGCCACTTCACTGGACCAAATCCCTTCGCCACGGGCAAGCAAGCGCGAGAGCATAGGCATATCTTGTAGGGCGTAACGAGGCAGTTCTTTAAGGACCTCACCTACCCCATCGCCAAGCTGGCCAACGACGTGGCCGTGATCAAAAGCAGCGACATCGCTACTGACGATCGTGGGCACTATCGCCCCCCCCTCAGAGAGGTACAGTGCTATCCCCTTTAGAGCCGGCACGGTAGCGTGTCGGGAATTGGCCTCTGCCATCCAGAGCCAACTCCGCTGTCTGACCGGCGAGCGGGATTCGGGAAGGGCGGGGGATCCCCATGACAAGCTTGGAACATCAATGATCTGGTCGCCACGCACGCCAGCATACCCGATCAGATCGGCACGCGTTTCCGGATCTCCGCACAGCACCGCCGCACTTCGGCGCCACATGGTAAATGCATCAAGTTCACGCGTCCAGTATTCGTCTCCGCGGCCGCTGGCGTACGCATCGGGTGTGATACGAGCGCTGAGGTCAGTAACGTAGTGAGCAGTTGGCTTGATGGGCAGCAATGCACCCTGCCCTGGCGTGGCCAGCGAAATCCACACGTCACAATCTGCGAAATTCCAGCCCCAATCGCGCGGAACAATGACGCTGCTCAATCCCTGCAGGCTGGTCTGCAGTTGGTGAACCATATACATTCGACCGACGTTGCCGGGATCCACCCTCTCCCAGCGCAGGCGTCGTCCAACAGCAACGCCATCGAGTCCATTAAGAAGGTATGCTTCATGCGCGCGCCATAAGGCCTCTTCGACTTCGGGGATTCCGATGGCGAGTTGGACCTGCGCGCCGCACAATGGTTTGGCACGGGAAATGTTCTCTACAAGTTCCCGAGTTCGGTAGAGCGTAGGGACGTCGACCTTCTCGGGCATGAGAATCGCAATTTTCAAGGAATTCGTCCTCCCCACCCCTAATCGGCTGTTACACTACCCGATTAGTCGGCGCGACTTGAGCACATGCACTAGCAAGCGCCGCGGCGATCACGGTGACCTCTTCATCCGATAATGCGGGATAGGAAGGCAGGGATAGCCCACGCTCAGAAATATCCTCAGCCACCGGGAAGCGGTCGTCGCATTTATACATCGGCATGTGGTGGGCACAGAAAAAGACTGGCCGCGTATCGACCCCCTGCGCGGCCATGAGCCTCATGACCTCGTCTCGGTCACAGCCGGATGGCAGCAGCACCGAGACGAGCCACTCATTGCTGGTAACCTCCCGGGGAATCTGCTGGAAAACGACGGGTGTGTCCGCTAAGAGGGTTCGATACAATTCCGCAATGTGCCGTTTCCTGACCACAATCTCAGAAAAGCGCTCCATCTGCGCCGTCCCGATGGCGGCGGCGATGTTCGTCATGCGGTAGTTGAAACCGAGTTCTTCATGCCAATAGCGTCGGGTCAGCGACTGGCCCTGGCCCTTAACCATGCGCATGCGAGCGGCTAGAGCATCGTTATCGGTTACAACTGCACCACCTTCCCCAGTGGTAACCGTCTTGTTTCCGAAAAACGAGAAAGTTGCGACGTCGGACTCGCGCCCGGCATGGACCCCGCCTCGGCGGCTTCCCAGAACTTCTGCGCAATCGTCGACAATAGACAGGCCGTGCTCACGAGCAAACGTGTACACCTGCGGATCGCAAATGCCGCCGTAGAGATGGACCGGCATGATCGCTTTCGTGCGCGATGTCAGTCGCCGGGCGAGATCATCCGGATCAAGCAGCCAGTCTTCCGGGCGTACATCGGCAAAAACTGGCTTTGCTCCGGTCTGGGCAATCGTGTTTACAGAGGCAATGTAGGTGAAAGTTGGGACGATCACCTCATCGCCCGGTCCCACGTCAAGACAGTGCAGCGCGAGATGCAGCGCGACAGTTCCGTTGCAGACGGCAATCGCGTGCTGGAAGCCGGTTTCAATCTTCAGGGCATTCTCAAAGCGGTCGACATATGGACCTATGCTGCTGATCCAGCCTGTTTCTACGGCGTCGAGGACATAAGACTTTTCATTGCCGCTGAGATCCGGGATATAGACAGGTATACTCATTGGGATCCACGTGTTTCGGAATTAACCTTAGTCCTACGGAGCAACTGCAGGCCGAGCAATAACTATTTTAATGGCCCGGCAAGGCGTGTGGTCCTAAACTCAAGCGTCACCCTTGGGTCAGGCTAGTGCACAGCACAGTCAGCTTGCGGGCTTTTGGCCCGCACCTGCGTGCACGACGTAAATCTGTAACTCCCCGGCTCAGCCCCCTATTGGGGCGATGCGCTTGCGGCCTTTTGCTGTGATCGCGCCAATCCCAAAGGTCCGTATGATGGCGTTCGATTGCCCAATATGTCGCTGGCAGAACTCAAAAACCGCGCAGATTCACCAGTGATTGACCCTGAGAATCGCGGTCAAGGCTGCCGGGGACCGATGGATGCTGGCTGCAACACGAGCGGCTGGCGCCATCGGGTGTAATCATAGACTGATAATTGACCAGACCGAGAACCTATTCTAGCGATCCGGCTGGTCCAGCTTCGGTTGGGAAAGCTCGCGGCCGGGCAGGTAAAGGACGTTAGATGAATCAAGATTGTTCCGAAAAAGTTGCACTGATCACAGGCATCACCGGTCAGGACGGTTCCTATCTTGCCGAGTTCCTGCTGGAGAAGGGGTACGAAGTTCACGGTATCAAGCGCCGCGCCTCTATCTTCAACACTCACCGCATCGATCATCTTTATCGCGATCCGCACGATCAGCCGAAGCTCACTCTGCACTACGGCGATTTGACCGACACGTCCAATCTCACGCGGATCATTCAAGAGGTTCGCCCGGACGAGGTATATAACCTTGGCGCGCAGAGCCATGTCGCAGTGAGCTTCGAGTCTCCCGAATACACGGCTGACGTGGATGCCATTGGCACGTTGCGTATGCTTGAGGCGATCCGTTTTCTTGGTCTGGATCAGACCACACGTTTCTATCAGGCCTCTACCTCAGAACTTTACGGTCTTGTGCAGGAGGTACCGCAGCGCGAAACGACACCGTTCCATCCTCGTTCGCCTTACGCAGTAGCCAAGCTTTATGCCTACTGGGCAACTGTGAACTACCGTGAGGCCTACGGGATGTATGCTTGCAACGGTATCCTGTTCAATCATGAGAGCCCGCGCCGCGGCGAAACGTTTGTAACTCGCAAGATCACTCGTGGCATCGCGAATATCAGTCAGGGGCTACAGTCCTGCCTTTACATGGGCAATCTCGACGCATTGCGCGATTGGGGGCATGCCAAAGATTACGTGCGGATGCAGTGGATGATGCTGCAGCAGGAGGTGGCTGAAGATTTTGTGATCGCTACCGGCGTACAGTATTCCGTTCGCGAATTCATCAGCTGGTCTGCCGCGGAGCTTGGGATCACGCTGGAGTTTTCGGGATCAGGCGTAGAGGAGATCGGCACGGTGGCCGCGGTTGCTGATCCGTCGCTTGTCCAGGTTCGGCCGGGTGACATCGTGGTGCGGGTCGATCCTCGTTACTTCCGGCCAGCCGAAGTCGAGACCTTGCTGGGCGATCCAACCAAAGCAAAGGAACGGCTGGGCTGGGTGCCGGAGATCACAGCACAGGAGATGTGTGCGGAGATGGTTGCTCACGATCTTGCGGCCGCACGCCGTCACGCTTTGCTGCTAAAGCACGGCCATGAGGTTCATGTTGCACTAGAGAAATAATTGTGGGCCATAATCCAGCGGGTGGGGGGCTGTTATTGTCAGTCCCCCGTTGCAAAGTCCGCATCCGGGTGGCCCTAAAGTGATTGCGGGCCACTACGCTAGTGATTGGGCGTTATCTTCGCAGTGGCGCTGTACTTGTGTCATCCCCCGTCGCCAAGGTTCAGCGCCAAGTAATGAGGCGGGTCATATGCTGCAGCAAATCCACGCCGTCCCATGTGGGTTCAAACTGTAGAGCTTCTCCGATCGGCACAACCCTATATCCGCCACGACCACGCAGTCCCTCCGCCAATGTAACGCACTCGTCTGCCTGCAGGCCAAAATGGGTGACCGTCTGCAATGACCGGTCCGCGAGGTCAGTGATGTCACTGAGGCTATCCGCGACCCAATCACATAGGAAGCCGGCGCCGTGCGGCCGTATCAGCGCGGCGCGCGGATTCGCCGCACGGCTGACGTGAAGTGGATTGCCAAAAGTCTCGTGGCGGGTTGTTATCCCTTCAGCCAGAAGGTCGTGCGAAAGCGCCAGCTTTGCAATTGCTGTGCCCGGCTCCACCTTGTATTCCTTGCGCGTAGCTCTTGCGGCAACCCGCTGGTAGAAATCGGTGGCTAACGTGCCGGGATCGCCTAGCCAGATCAGCAGGCGCGGAGACCCGCATCCCATCTGATCGAACCAGTAGATATCATTGAACAGGCGATCACTCAGGGCATCGCGCTGCGCAAAACTGGCGTCTCGATAGGCCTGCGCACTGATTACAGCGATCGACTTTCGGTCAGGAAATCCGATTGACAGCCCGTCCGGTCTGATCGGAAATTTGGAGACGGCGGCGACCTTGTCATCTCCCCCCCAGACGAGACGCAAGTCGAAATGCGAGGCCAGCTCCGCATCAAGTTCGGTCCCGTAAGGGTAATTGCAGAACAAGTGTCGGTCAGTTTCCCCTTGTGCCTGAAGGGCAGCAAGTACCAGTTCCACGAGACTACGGGTTTCCGGCTTCAGAGTGTCAGGCAGGCGGACGACGTTTGCATTGCCGGCCAGCAGTGACATAGCCCAACTATAGACAAAGATAGTGTCAACGTTATTCGGTGGAAGATGAAGGGCTACCCCGCGGGCAGAACGGACCTGGCCTGCTCGCTCGTTGACGGCGAGGGCTTCCGCAAGGCGCTGCATTGAGGCTCGACGCAGCCAGTATGCCAGCGCAACATACTGGGGTGCCTGACGCGTTCGCGGATCTTTTAGGATGCGGCGCGAGAGTTCGTCCAGTAGCATCACTCGCTCGGAGCTGAAGGGCGCGCACGACGCGAACTTAAGCCCAACAATGCGCGCCTTTAGTTCAGCAGCGTCAACCGGCTGCGGTTCGCCTGACCAGACCGTAATCATGCAGCAGAAGCCAGAACATCGCTGCAGCCACGCAATTCAGCTCGAGGGATCCTCCCAAGAACCTCCAGGCCTTTGCCCATCCAACCATCCTCGCCTGCGTCGATCGATTGAATCACCCCCCAGTCTTCGGTCAAGAGGCTGTGCCCAGGATAGCTGTGCGGAAGGAGTGACATTACCTGGATGACCCCTGGTTCGCCAACTCCACAGGCCCGCCATGTTTCGGGGTCACGAATGATCACGTCTGCAAAATTGGGGGGATAAAGCAACCCCTGGGAACCTTCGAGAAAAATTGACCCAATCTGTTCGACCATACCAAAGAAGTTGTGGATCCGGGTTAGCCCAAAGGCATCATTCAGAGACTGGCGGAACACGCTGTTATCCACCGAGCGCTCGATCATTTTCTTCCATCCGCCTGAATGGATGAGGATGCCGTTCGACAGGTCAATCCCGGCATCGCGGAACTGCTCGTAGAAATTGATCCACACCATAAAGGTGAATCCGAACATGAAGAACGGCGCGTCGCCATGCTCTGCGAGAAAAGACTTCACGGCGCCAATGTCGGGTGCCAAATTCCGGTCGAGCGCGAATGCGTGCTTGTGGCCGTACCGCATCAGTCCAAGGACCCCCGCTCCGCGTGCGCTGATTGTGGCTGGATCCTTGAACACCGCGTCGGTATCTATCACCAGCATCGGCAACCGCTTACGACCCAGCACATGCATCAGCGAATTGGCGAGCGCTTTTTGCTGGATCTGCGAGGTTTCGGTATCAACGGCGATGCGGCTGACGGCTTGCCCGGTGGTTCCGCTCGATGTCATCACCATTCGTACGGCTTCGTTCGGAACGGATTGCAGGCGTTGGGTCTTGAACAGCGAAACCGGCAAGTACGGGATATCCTCTACCGCGCGATAGGGGAGGGAATCTCGCCACCCCCCGTCAAGAATGCGCCGATAGGGTTCGCAAGCTATCCGATGCCGCTCGGTCAAAGTGTTCAGGCCAGCGAGGAGAAGTTTGTCCTTTTCAGCTTGTGCGACGGAATAGGGCGCATGCGCCAACAAAGTCTCAAGTTCGGCAATCATCAAATCCGCCCTAAAGTTGCATAGTCGATCTTGCCTCGCTCGGTGGTCGGAATGGCATCGATACGAACAAAGTCAAAGGCGGCGCGAGGCAGAGTGAAGCGTTCGAGCAGGTGGTCCTGAATGGCTTGCCTTGTGCGGTCGTAATCTACTTCGCTTGTGACAACGAAGATACGCACACCTTCGCCATTCTGTACAACGGCGGCCGTCGCGAAGGCACTTGCTGCGCTTTCGAGCTCGTCGAGGTTGACCCTTAGGCCGTAAACCTTGGCGAAACGCTTGACGCGGCCAGTGATGAACAGGCGCCCTGCATTATCCAGGTAGCCTATGTCGCCCGTGTGCAGCCGGCCATTTTGCTCATTTCCGAGCGCCAAGTCGGCACGCTCGTTGGCGTAACCAAGCATGACGTTGGGTCCATGGAAAACAACCTCACCGTTGCCGGATTCATCAGCATTCAAGATCTCGATCCGACATCCTGGCAACGCCGTACCTACCGATGCCTCAGCCGCATCGAATTCGTCGTGCTGCAAAGTCGTCATCCGAGGGGCCGCCTCAGTTTGTCCATAAAGCACGAAGAAGTGTCCGCCACACGCGGACATGAACGCATGAGCGTTCCGCCGAGTTTCAACGTCGAGGTGGCCTCCGGCCTGGCTCAAACTACGCAGCGAAGCGAGGCCCAGCCGAGCAAAACCCAGCTTGGACATGATCTGGAAATGGAAGGGCACGCCCGGCATATGTGTGACCTCCGCGGATCGCAGCGCCGGCCAGAAAGCGCGGTCGGTCAGTCCGTGGTTCGTTAGCAGAATACGGGCGCCGCGGCACAGGTGGCTCAGCAGCACTGAAAGCCCATAGGAATAATGAAGCGGCAGATAGCCAGCCGCCACATCGTCGCCAGAGATATGCAGCACTTCGGCGATGCCTTCGGCATTGGCCTGCAGTGCCTCGGCGGATAGCCTCACCAACTTAGGACTTCCCGTCGATCCCGAGGTTGAAAGTAACAGCGCGAGCGCCGGGTTTATCGAGGATCGCGGATGATGTGAGGGGGCTTTAATGCTATGGGCAATACCCTGGTCGATGACCCATTCGGGCAGATATCGCTGCTCTAGCACCGCTCTAGCAGGCCCTGCCAACTTGGGATCGAACAGTGCTACCGCGTGTCCAGCCGCAATCGCACCCAGCAGTGCAGCAACATCATCCACACTGTTGTTGATATAGTGGAACACCAAACTGCGTGGACCAGATAGCCGGTCAGCCCATGTTTGGGCGCGTGTGGATAGCTCGCCATAGCTGACCCACCCGCCAGTGCCGCTGTCCATGACAGCTGGTCGGTCGGCAATTCCGTCCGGGACTAGGGGCAGGCGCAAGGACATCTCAGATTACCATGCCTCCGTCGACCCCCAGGGTTTGACCCGTAATATACGTAGAGAGATCAGATGCGAGGAACAGGGCGGCATTTGCAATATCTTGCGCGGTGCCAATCCGGTTCATGCCAATGGAACGCATGCGTTCCTCAAACTTCGCCTCAGGTATCTGGCGAACCATGTCCGTGTCGATGAAGCCGGGCGCAATCGCGTTGACCCGAATGTTACTGGGCGCCAGTTCTTTTGACGCGGAGAGTGTCGCCCCGATAACCCCCGCCTTGGTGGCCCCGTAAACAACCTGTCCCGCATTGCCAAATCGCCCGATGATCGAGGCGATGTTGATAATCGACCCAGCCTGAGCTCGCTGCATAAGGCGCGCCGACGCCTGAATGCCGTGCAACACACCGGCGAGGTTCGTCGCGAGGCTTGCATCAATGTCGGCCTCGGGAACCATGCCTATCAACCCGTCGATCAATACTCCTGCATTGTTGACCCAGACGTCAAGGCGTCGATACCGCGAGAATGCCAACTTGGCCAGGGCGGCCGAAGTTTCTGGCCGAGCGATGTTGCCTATCGCGACGTCGACCTTGACGCCATGGCGCACTGATAGATCGTCCGCAAACCGCGAGAGCGCGGCTTCGTTGCTCAGCCCCGACAAGATTAGGTTCGCACCGTGCGTAGCGAACGTCTCAGCGATTGCTGCGCCAATGCCGCGCGAGGCGCCGGTCACCACGGCGACGCGGCCTGCCAGAGACACTCCGTCAGGCATACTTTGCCATTATCTCTACGGCTTTGTCATAACTGCTCATGTCGATGATGTCGTCCATGTCGAGCATGCAGTCAAATTCTTGCTCAAGCGCAGCGATCAGCGCCATGTGCGCGACCGAGTCCCACCCGGGGATCTCGCTGTATACCAGTGCCGCGCGATTCTCGTCCGGATTGGCGCCGATAACTTCAATGAAAACCTTTTTGATTCTGTCTTCCATTTCTTTTCCATTCATCACCTGGCCCACTCAGGGCCGCCGAAACATTTGGCGACCCGAAGCGGGATTGCCATGCATTAGATATCCCTCTTCGGTCGAGCGATTCAGGACAGAACCAGCGGCAAGCTTGCTATAGGCTCCCAATGTTACCTTTGGGCTGACTATTGCGCCTGCGCCGAGGAATGCGCAGGTTCCCGCACCGCCGTGACCATTTATGTCCGCGCCGGGAGAGAGTACGACGCAATCACCCAGCACAACATCGTGGCCGACTATTGCATGAACATTGATTGCGCAATTGCGGCCGACTTGCGCGAAAGGCCCGACGAACGCCATTGGGCTAATGATTGTGCCGCTTCCCACTATGGCTGTTGCCGCGACATAGGCGGACGGGTGTACCACGGAGCCTAGCTTGCCGCCCGCAGCAAGAACTTCTTGCATCAAGCGATGTCGCAGTCGGGGATCGCCAACTGCGATTACGCAGAGCTTGCCCTGCAGGTCGACGACACTGCCAAGCGTTTCGTGAGCCGTTGGCGCGCCGCAGAGAACTTTCTCGAAGGCATCCATTCGCACGCGGCCACCGGCCACTATGTCCGAAATCGGTCCGATTTTCTCAGAGCCACTAGCCCGAATGTCAGTGATATAGGTGGCTATTTCAACGGCGAAATCTCCACCTCCGATCAAAACGCAACTGCTAGGCATCGAGAGGCTCTCTGCAAATTTTCTGTCGCCGTTCCTAAGCCTGACCTGTCGGCCGCGGCAATCGGGCTGAGTTCGACATCCGTAATCGGGAAGGCAGGGCGCCAAGTCAAGACATCCGAAGCCCACGGGTTTGTTGCCGAGATTCTAACCTGGTTGTGAAAAGATCTCAGAAATGTGCGGCGGCCGGCGGCTAGGTATAGGAAGTCAACCCTATGTAGATGCGGGACCTGATCGCTTGGTTGCCGAGGGCGAATGTGACAGTCGGGCAGCTGGCTATCCGGTTCTACTGCCCGCAATTCCGTCTCTTGCGCGGCATTGAAAAGGGGGGCAAAGGCAGGCCTCCGACTAATTCGGACCTATGCTCTGGCACGATGATCTTACCACCATTCTCTACCGTTCGGGATCTGATGGCCCAATCCGGTGTGGCCTTTGGCACCAGCGGTGCGCGGGGTGAGGTCGCGGCTATGACGGATCGAATCTGCTTCGCGTATATGGCAGCATTCCTAGAACATCTGCGCGACTGTGGTGAGTTTTGCGCGGGCACTCGCGTCGCCCTTGCCGGCGATTTGCGCTTTAGCACACCGCGTATTCTTGCGGCCTGTATCGCAGCAGTGCGAAGCTTAGGCGGTGAGCCTGTATTCTGCGGCTTTGTGCCAACGCCGGCGCTGGCGAGTTTCGCGTTTGCGAATGCCATACCCTCTGTCATGGTCACGGGTAGCCACATCCCGGATGATCGCAACGGCATCAAGTTCTATCGCTGTACGGGCGAGGTTCTCAAAGATGATGAGGCAGGCATTGCTGGTCAAAACGTCGCGCTTGACCCTTCGCGCTTTAGCCCGGACGGGGCCCTCCTTGACTTTGACGGCCTGCCTGAGATCACTGATGTCACCGAAGCCTATGTCGACCGGTACGTTAGGTTCTTTGGCATCGATGCGCTCGCAGGCTTGAGGATTGGTGTCTACCAGCACTCTGCTGTCGGCCGGGATGTGTTGGTTCGGATTGTTGAGGCCATGGGAGGTGTGGCCTTGCCTTTGGGCCGATCGGATCGGTTCATCCCGGTTGATACTGAGGCGGTCCGCCTCGAGGATATCGTGGCGGCACGCGAATGGGCGCAAGAGCTCGGAACCGATGCAATCATATCTACGGATGGCGATTCTGACCGGCCGCTGCTGGCAAACGAGGAGGGAGAGTGGCTGCGCGGTGATCGGTTGGGTATCTTGTGTGCCCAGGCGTTGGGCGCCGATCACGTCGTAACGCCAATTAGCAGCAACAGTTCGTTGGAATTGACCGGGCAGTTCGCCAGGGTCACCCGCACGCGTATTGGGTCTCCCTATGTCATTTCCGGGATGAATGCGGCTTTGGCCGCCGGTTACCAACGTGTTTGCGGTTATGAGGCGAACGGCGGTTTCTTGCTGGGCTGCGATTTTGTGCTGGAAGGCAGAACCCTTGCGGCATTGCCGACGCGGGATGCTGTCCTGCCGATCTTGGCTGGGTTGGTGGCCGCACGTAAAGCCGGCGGGCTAGTGGCGCTGGAGCGACACCTTCCGCAAAGGGTCACTTACAGCGACCGTATTCAAGCCTTCCCAGTCGCAGACTCCAAGCAGTTGTTTGCCTATTTACTCGAAGGTGATTTGGCTGCGCAGAAAGCCCGTTTGGCTGAGTATTTTGGGCGAATGCATGGCGGGCTTGTGCAAGTCGACTTGACCGATGGTATACGCATGACGATGGCTGACGGAGTGGTTGTTCACTTGCGCGCGTCGGGTAACGCACCAGAGCTGCGGTGCTATACGGAAGCGGGCGACGCCCTGACGGCTGCTGCTGCAAATTCTGGCGCGTTGCGAACTGTGCTTGATCGGATTATCGAAACTGTTCGGATGGCACCTTCGATTTAGGCGTTGCAGCTCTGAGATGCTGGTGGCGAGCCTCGAAAAGGTTTGTTCCGGTAAGGTTGAACTGACTGAGCCTTAACTTTGTATCGCCGCGAGGCGAGACAGCGCCCTGTCTCGCTCCCCCCTAAACCTACGTGCGTATCGTGCAAGTTTTCGCAAAGCGCTGCCGCTCGGTTGGGTCGTATCTCCAGCATAGCCGATTTGCTCTGCCACCGCTTTTGCCAATGAAAGGCTCGGCGGTTCCCCGCCATAAATCTCGCCGATAGTGTCGCGGGTGGCGCGAATAAGCACGCTCGCAAGGGCCAGTTCCTGCGCGCGCCGTGGATTGTTTGGGTCTGCCAGGTCTTCGGCCATCTCTGTTATCAATCTTCGGGCACGGCTAAGTCGAATAGATGCAATTGCAGCCCTCTCAACGAGGGCCGCCTTGACCGGATCATCAGGATCATAGCGTGCCTGCAATCTGCGGGTAAACTCATCTACGTCATCAAGCTCACCTGGTGTGGGTTCAAATTTACTGGTTAAGCCATGAGTTTTCGCGTTTCTGGACGACCTTGCCTTGCCATCTGCTGAGGTTGGGCCGCGGCCATTTGCTCCATTTTTGCGACTGGCCTCAGCTTGTCGCTTGGATCGGATTTTTCGCTCAGTCACCGAGGTCCTCGACGGCAAACGTCTCGCGATCATTCTTTTGGGCCACCTTGACTGCATTGAGCAGCGCTGGACGCCTTTTGCGCTCAAAAAGCAGATAAACCCGCTCACGCTCACGACGCATATTGCTGATTAGGTCGGCAATTGAGCTGATTTGCTTCAAGTCGGCTGGTGTGAATTCGCCAAGTGCAGCTCGAAAAGCTTGTGACCCGGATGCGTCCCAAAGGGTCAACTTCCGCTTGTTAGGAAATTCCTCCCGTAGGCCCTGTTCTAGTCCGCGGCGCCTGGCAATCCGAAGGGTAACCGAGGCTTCTAGCTGTCGATAATATTCTATTGTGGCGGTTAGCACTGCGATATCGCTTAGCCAGATTTCCTCCAGAACATCCTTCGGCTTAAAGTCCTTGAAGAGCTGCGCTTCGATATCTGCACGCCGCTTGGGATCTTGGCCCACGACGAAGGGTTCGATTGCGCTTCCAACGCGTCTGACCATGGCTTTGCTCTCCCCTTGTTATCATGCCCAAAGTTGGATTAGACGCAAGCGCGCCTAGACCGTCCGTAATGGGAATAAAGTTCTTTGCCGATTTTCGACCAGATTTATCTCCGCGAATGGAGAAAGGCGAAGGGGTTGACCTTAACCCAGCTAGGGCACTTGGCAGGTGTCGATCATGGCAATCTTTCGAAGCTCGAAAGAGGCATTTTTCCCTACTCTCAGGCTGTCCTTGAAAAGCTGGCGGATGCCCTGGGCGTCAGCCCGGCAATGCTTTTGTCATTCAGTCCGGCGGAGGCGGAAGAGATAGAAGAGGAGATTTCCAAGTCGCATGTCGGCGCCATGCCGACTCTCAAAGACGGATGGCGAAAATTTGTAAATAACACAAAAATGCGTTGACGCTAATTTTGTGTGTGATACACATTTCTGGAAAAGGGGAATGTGTATGGCTAAAAATCAACTTCGTTTGAGTTCATGCTACAATCTCTCAACCGACCAATCCATTGGTGGGAGTGAGTAATGCTTATCCATAGCGAACAGATCGATCAGCTCGCTTCGGCACTCGCTCACGCCCAGGCTGACCTAGGCGTCGTGTTCAAGCAAAGTCGGAATGATGCCTTCGGATCCAAGTACGCCGATCTGACTAGAGTTTGGGATGCCTTCCAACGGGTTGGCCCGCGGCATGGCCTATCGGTGGTTCAGATGCCGGGAGCTTACGATCCGGCGGCACGTACGATGTCGATGTCCGTTAGGCTTATGCACAACTCTGGCCAGTGGCTCGGCGGGGATATGTCGATGCCACTCAGCCGCGGCGACGCCCATGCTTATGGCTCAGCTTGCACATATGCTCGCCGATACTCTCTAGCCGCTCTCGTAGGGATTTGTCCTCACGATGATGACGGCAATGCCGCAAGCGGCCTCGAGCCTGGTTCCCGCTTTTGGAGTGGACGTTCTAAGTCAGTCGGTTGGGAGCCCGGTAAACCTGGCGCCGAAGGATGCCAACATCCAGAAAGTTACGCAAAGAAGCCGACCTCGGAAGTATCCGCTTCTCGCAAAGCTTTGGATGCCGTCCCAAACATCCCCCATGACCCGCAGGGCTTGCTCGAATTGCGCAGGCTTGCTGCCGAAGCCGATGTCAGCGAGGCCGACCTGTGCCGCCACTACAATGTCACGGCACTAGAACAACTAAGCCCTCGGGATGCGGCCAGGGTGCGGCGCGCACTGATCCAAAAAGTCGAGCCTGCGCGCGGGGGGGCAAACTAATGCTATTGATGGAAGGCCGTGCCAAGGCAGCGCGCGACTGGGAAAATCTGGCAGATGTCGGGCAGCGAACACACTCGTGGCATCAGGCTAGGCTTGGCTGCGTGACCGCCTCGCGGATCGCTGACGTTACAGCCCGCACCAAGTCGGGCTACGGCGCCGCGCGCCAGACTTACATGCGACAACTCCTGGCGGAGCGGATTTCGGGAATGCCAACCGAGACCATTGCCAGCCCGGCCATGCGCTGGGGAACGCAAGTGGAGCCCTTTGCCGTTGCCGCTTACGAGGAGTTGACCCAAACTGAGACACTAACTGCCAGCTTCATACGGCATCCCGACCTTGAATTTACCGGTGCGTCACCAGACCGGCTTATTGCCGAGGATGGGCTCTTGGAGGTTAAGTGCCCAACAACGCCTAAGCATATTGATACGCTTCTCAGTGCGCATATTGCGGAACGCTATGTCCTCCAAATGCAGTGGCAAATGGCCTGCACAGGCCGCAGCTGGTGCGACTTTGTTAGCTTTGATCCGCGAGTGCCACCTGACTATCAATGCTTTGTCAGCCGGGTTGAGCGTGATGATGAGGTGATCGCCTGGCTTGGGGCAGAGGCTGCTTCATTCCTCCTAGAGGTCGAACATAGGTTGGATGCACTTTCTGCCGCCCGGCCAGCTCTGCCTCATGGATTATGCCCTGCCTAAGCCAAACGCCTATAAGTTGGGGGCGGCATGCCAATTCGCGTGTGACCCGCACAAAAATAAAAAGTGCAAAACGAACCCGAGACTGGCGGTTAGGCAAACAACCTCTGGCCACTTTGGTTTTAGGATGTGCTCCCCGCAGTGGGTATGCAGCATACGCTATCCGGCTTTATTGTCGCCTGTTGGCTGGCATCCGCCCATTTTGAGCGCAGGTTTAGGCCAGCGGACCCGCGTAGCTTCGTGCCAACCTACACGGGCATGGCCTTGAGCAAATTGATCAACCATTATGGCCGTCGCCCAAAGACAGATGTCCCCAAGGCTCGGCGCATCGGGCCCCACAAATGCCCGAAATCTCGGCCTATTATTGGCAGTCAAAGGCTCGGCGGACGCGCTCAAAATGAGTGGCAGGCGCGGCCCCACTGCGCCCAGCTTCTTAGCTCAGCGCAATATCCGGCGCGTCTTCCTGCTTCATGCCGACCAGGTGGTAGCCGGCATCGACGTGGTGCGTCTCGCCCGTGACCCCGCTGGAGAGGTTAGAAAGGAAGTAGAGGGCCGATCCCCCGACATCCTCGATCGTCACGTTGCGGCGCAGCGGCGAGTTCA
>JACCDH011426378.1_pt1 | contig 32794 bp, 28 predicted proteins | sample 7442481 | NCBI WGS metagenome assembly JACCDH01 (sample SAMN15323433, study PRJNA562643) | freshwater metagenome | isolation source: river surface water | place: USA:Blue River Watershed | collected 2017-08-15
GATGGTTTTGCTCTTTTTTATAAAGTGATGTTAATTTTTCAACACTTTCTTTTACCTCTATTTTCGATTTTTTAGCCATGCATAAAGTTTCGGAAACAAGAATTATTTCCAAATTTATATGTTATAAAACCTACAGACTTTCAATCTGAACCAAACCTATGGATTTTCAGTCTATAGTGATTTAGTTGGATATTAACACTGAATCTCATGTTATGAAACATTAGTTCAAAAATATGGATTAATCGACCCAACATAGCATAGCCTTAAAACACAACTGCGTGTAGCTAAATGAAGAAGTTTATAGGAAAGCAGTAAGTGGGAAAACCATTCGGATTGATGAGGGGGGTGAAGAAATAGGTCTTTCACTTTTCGATACTCTACCGTGAAAAAAAAGTATCAATCTTTAAATTCCATTTTTGCGCACTTTTTCAGGTGCATTTTGTAAATCATAAATTCCTAAAAGCAAGCGTTACAATACTTATTTTACAATTGTAATGTTTTTGTAATATACTTGCACAAGCTACTAAGGTAGCTCCAGTAGTGATAACATCATCCACTAAAATAATGTGTTCTATATGCAAATTTGTAGCTTTTGGATGAATGGAAATTGTTTTTTCGATATTTTCATAACGTTCCAAAACGTTTTTATCCGTTTGTGAGTCAACACTTTTTTGTTTTTTTAAAATATTAGTAGTGTATGGTAAATCAATGTTTTTTGCAAAAGATTTAGCTAAAATTTCGGCTTGGTTGTATCCTCTTTTTAATTTATTTTTAAATATGGTTGGAACAGCAACTATAATTAATTTTTCGTTTGTTTGGATAAACTTATTTTGTAGATGTATACTCATAATTTCTCCCATATACTGAGCTAAATTTTTGTATCCTCGGTATTTAAATTTGTGTATAATTTTCTGAATACTTTCTCCTTTAACAAAATCAAAAACAGCAAATGCTTGCTCAATTTTTACTTTTCCCCAAAAAAGCTGTTCAATTTTATTATCGTTTTCAACAGTGCTTTCATTCAATTTCCATCCTTCACTACAATGTAAGCAAATATATTTTTCGGGATATCGTAATTCTTTACTACAACTTACACAAAGTGAAGGAAACAAGATGTTGATGTAAGATTTTAACGACATTATCTTTTTTTTTTAAACGTTTTCCGTTATATTTGCTAATCACACTTTTTAAAACATTTTAAGATGAGCGAAATTAATCAAGAATCAGAGAAAAAAGAAAAAGGTAATAAAAAAGTTTTAATTATTTTAATTGCTTTATTAATTGGTTTAGCAGGTTTTTCTGCATATACAGGTTTTAAAGCATTTGTAGAGGATCCAAAAGTAATTCATACCGTTACAAATGAACGCGATATGGAGCAAGTTAGAGCCGAAAAATTGTTGGCTGAAATTGCTAAAGCTGAGGCGATTTTAAAGGATTTAGGCTATAATAATTTAGATGACATGGGTCCCTTATCCGCTAAATATAAAGAATTACAAGCAGAAATTGATGCTCAAAAACAAAAAATTGAGGAGTTAAAAACCAAAATGGAGGAGTTGTTAGCTGTTGGTGGTGCTAAGGATTCTGACGCGTTTAAAGCTTTATATTACTCTTTAAGAAACGAAGTAAGTAAACTAAAAAATACTATTAATGAGTTAACTGCAAAAAACAAAGAGTTAATGGCTGAAAATGATAAGTTGAAAGCAGAAAAAGAAAAAGTAGAGGAGGAGTTAGGTAGCGAAAAAACCAATAACAAAATTTTAACGAACGAAAAAGTTGAGTTGAAGAAAAAAGTTGCGATTGGAGAAAAATTACATACTTATGATGTAATTGCAGAAGGGATTAAAGTGAAAAGAAATGGAACTGAAAAGGTTGTTACGGCTTCTAAAAGAGTGGAAAGTATAAGAGTAGTTTTTACGATTGCTAAAAATGAATTAACTAAAGCAGGAACTAAACGTTTACACTTGAAAGTTACAGACCCTAATTCGCAAGTTTTAACCGATGGTGGTAGTAATTTTGAGTTTGAAGGGAAACAAATTGCTTATACATCTATGGATGATGTGGATTATTCCAACTCCAAAAAAGATGTGGTTATGTATGCTAAAAACTTTACTTCAGATAAATTTTTACCTGGAGCATACAATATTCAAATTTATTGCGAAGGAAATATGATTGGCGAAACGTCGGTAACGTTTAAATAAGTTTTAATCAAATTATTAAATGAAAGTCTGTTGTATAACAGACTTTTTTTTTGGATTATATAAAAGCATTATGGAGGACGAAATATTAGATAAACTGCAAAAAATATTTCAATTGTTTTTTAAAGATAACAATTTACAAATTTCAATAAATACTACTGCAAAAGATATTGTTTTGTGGGATTCCTTCCATCATATCCAATTAATAGCTGTGGTAGAAGATCAATTTAAAATTAAATTTTCGGTTTTTGAGTTGGCAGATTTAAATAATGTTGGGGATTTGGTAAATTGTATTCAACATAAATTAGTGTAATTTATCAAATGAATGTAGATATTTCATTTTTTATACTTCCTCTTTTGTTGCTTCCATTTAGGTATTTTTTGGCACAAAATAAATGGCAAAGTACACTGTTAATTGCCTCGTTGTTACTAATTGCCTATCATTCGGTATGGTCTGCTGTAATAATTTTTTCTCTCAGTTTTTTAGTTTTTTGGATAGTACATAGGTTTTATCAATTTAAATGGGCAGCAATTTTTTTGCTTATTTTGGGCTTTGTGGCAATTAAATCTAAAAGTAATGTAATTGTAATTCTAGGATATGCTTATTACAGTTTACAGTTAATTTCGGTACTTTTATTACCTCATAAAAATCTTAAATTTAAAGATGTTGTATTGGGTGCAGCATTTTTTCCTCGTTTTTTTTCGGGGCCAATTGTAAAAAATAATCAAATTGTTTTTTCCACTAACATTCATCAGGATATTATAATAGGAGTTGTTCGTTTTGTTTTGGGTTTATGTAAAGTTTTTATTTTATCTAACCGATTACATGAGATGCTTTCGGGTTATTTTGAGCACAGTACACAAATTAATAACGGGTTGTTGGTGGTAATTTCTGCTTTGTTATTTACGGTTCAGATGTACCTTAATTTTTCGGGATTTACAGATATTGCCATAGGTTTAGGGCGGATGTTAGGTGTTGTATTACCCGAAAATTTCAATTTGCCCTTACGTAGTAAAAATGTAAGTGAATATTGGCGTAAAACACATATTACTTTAATTAATTGGTTTACGCAATTTGTATTTTATCCTTTGGTATATAAATTAAAAAAATATCCTTCAATAGCCTTGGTATTGGGTACTTTTTTTGTGTTTATTTTAAGTGCAGGTTGGCATGGATTTCAAATAGGTTTTATCATTTGGGGAGTGTTAAATGCTTTTTTTATCGTGATGGAACACTTTGTTAAATTACCTGTAAAAAATATCGGATTTTTAAGAGTTTTATATGTTTGGATTGCGGTTTCTGTTGCAAATTTCTTTTTTAAATTAGGCGATTGGGAAACTATTTATCAAAGTATTAAAGTGTTTGGTGAAGTTCAATTTTTTCCTCAAAATTTTATGGCAGATGTGGTAGCTATTTTAGGAAAAGGAGGGTATTTGGAGCAACAATATCATTTGATTGAAACTTTTATGTTGTTATTTGTATTTTTGATTTCCGAAAAAAGAATAAGTCGATGGACAGCTTCTCCTAAATATCCAATTTTATTTGTTGCAATTGCACTTTACTTACTATTTGTTTGGGGTAATTTTGCGCAATCCAATCAATTTATATACTTACAATTTTAATTTTTAGCTTAAAAAACTTTACTAAAAACGTAATTGTAATAGGGTAATCTATTATGCTTAATAACTATAAAAACCTTTCCCCGTTTTTTTACCTAAACATCCAGCGTTAACTAAGTTGATTAACAAAGGACATGGAGCGTATTTGGGATTGCCAAAACCATCGTGTAATACTTTTAAAATAGATAAACAAACGTCTAATCCTATAAAATCTGCCAATTGTAAAGGCCCCATAGGGTGCGCCATGCCTAATTTCAGTATTTGATCTATGGCCTCTACTTCGGCAACGCCTTCATAAACGGCATAAATTGCTTCGTTTATCATCGGCATTAAAATACGATTGGCAATAAATCCAGGGTAATCATTTACCACAATAGGTGTTTTTTGTAAGTTTTCACAAATGTTTAAAATATTTTCTACACAAGAAGTACTGGTGTGATGTCCTTTAATTACTTCTACCAATTGCATTACTGGAACGGGATTCATGAAGTGCATCCCAATAAAATTTTGAGGCTGGGAACATTGTTGTGCCAATAAAGTAATACTTATGGAAGAGGTGTTACTGGCAATCATACAATTTGGACTTACTACAGAATTTATTTGTTGAATAATTTCTTGTTTAATAGGTAGTTTTTCGCTAACCGCCTCAATTACTAAATCGCAGTTTTGTAATGTGTTATCAATAGTTGTTTGTGTTTGTATTCTGTTTAAAATCAATTGGATATCCGATTCTGAAATAATGTTTTTTACAGCTTGGCGTTGTAAATTTTTTTCAATTGTAGAAATTGCTGTTTCTAAAGCAATAGCTTGGTTATCTACCAAAATAACCGGAAAACCATATTGAGCAAAACAATGCGCAATACCATTTCCCATAGTACCTGCGCCAATAACTGCAACTGTCATGTTTATTTAACTTTTATATCATTTACTAAAACACTGTAAGTGAGTTGTGCTGTAGCTTCTAAAATTTTAGCAACCGAGCAATATTTCTCTATCGATAAACTTACGGCACGTAAAACTTTTTTATCATCTAAATTTTCGCCTCCTAATTTAAAAGTTACATGAATATCCGTAAACAATGAAGGTGTATTGTTGGGGTCGCGTTGCGCATCAATTTCAATTTCAAACACTTCTGGATTTATTTTTTGCTTTTGTAAAATCATTACCACATCAATTCCGCTACAACCTCCCAAGCCCATTAACAAAGTTTGCATTGGGCGAACACCTAAATTTTGTCCGCCAATTTCTGGCGATCCATCTAAATTTATTTTTACATTATCCTCGTTAACAGCTTCAAAATGTACCGCTTCATTTTTTCGGGTTAAAACAACTTTCATAAACGTATGTATTAATTTTTAATTGAAATTGCTAAAATAAACATTTTACAATCCATTTACTCAAAATTTACAAAATATAAATAAAACAAAGTTGTGTTAAGGTAAATACAAATGTTTTTTCTAATTTTGTTGCTCATTGCAAAAAAAATTGAAAAAGGAATTTTATACTATACAAGGTAAGTTCGATTTAGAATTGGGTGGGTTTTTACAAAATCCGCACTTAGCTTATTGTACTTATGGAAATTTAAACGCGGCTAACGATAATGTTGTTTGGGTTTTTCATGCGCTTACAGCCTCTGCTAATGCTGCAGATTGGTGGGAAGGTATGATTGGTGAAGGAATGGCTTTTGATCCTACTAAAGATTTTATTATTTGTGTAAATATTTTAGGGAGTTGTTATGGATCTACAGGTCCAAATTCTATCAATCCGATTACAAATGAGCCTTATTTTTATGATTTTCCTGATATTACCATTCGTGATATTGTGCAAAGCCAAATTGAGCTTAGAAAATATCTTGGTATCGAAAAAATTAAAATGGCGATAGGTGGAAGTTGTGGTGGATATCAAGTTTTAGAATGGTTGATGATGGAACCAGAAACGATACAAAATTACTGTGTATCGGTTACCAGTGCAAAGGAAAGTCCGTGGGGAGTTGCTATTCATACTGCGCACCGCTCGGCAATCGAATTAGATAAAACTTGGGGGGAAAAGCATGAAAATGCTGGAATGGAAGGTATAAAAGCAGCGCGACAAATTGGATTGTTATTTTACAGAAATCATGAAATTTATCATCGTAACCAAAGTGAAGATACTGAGGATAAGGTGAATGATTTTAAAGCAACTTCTTATTTAAAATATCAAGGTAAAAAGTTAGCCGATAGATTTGCGCCGATTGCGTATTATAAACTAACTCAGATTTTAGATACACACAATATTGCCCGAAATAGATTTACGGATATTCGTGAAGCATTACAAACTATCAAACAAAAAGGTTTGGTAATTAGTATTTCCAGCGATTTATTATGTCCGCCGAGCGAGCAAAAATTTTTAGCTCGTCATTTAGGCAATGCAGTTTACCGCGAAATTGATTCTTTATACGGACATGATGGTTTTTTATTGGAATTCCAAAAAATAACCCAGTGTATTAAGGAACATTTTGGAGAATTGTATTAAGCATGTCCGTTTTAAAAAATCCCAAAATAATTTGGCCCAATCTATTAACCTCACTTAACTTACTAAGTGGTTGTATTGCTGTATTATCGTTTTTAAATCAGTATTATACGCTTGGAATTGTATTGGTTTTAATTGGTGCTTTATGCGATTTTTTAGATGGTTTAGTTGCTCGGGCATTAAAAGTTACAGGCGATTTTGGGAAGGAGTTGGATAGCTTAGCCGATGTGGTTTCATTTGGATTGGTTCCTGGAATAATTATGTATATTGCTTTTTTAAAAGCATTGGGGATGGAGAATTTTTCGGAAATCATAAGTCGACAACAATATTTACCCTTTTTTGGATTTGTGATTACCATATTTTCCGCCATTCGTTTGGCAATTTTTAATACTTTAAGCAGTAATGTAAAAGGATTTATTGGATTACCAACGCCCGCAAATACTTTGTTTTTTTTAAGTTTCCCAATATTTTGGGTTATTTTACCAAAGGATCATTTTATTTTAGATTGGACTCATTCTTTATCTTTTTTAATTTCCTTAATAGTAATTTTTTCCTATCTATTGGTAAGTAAAATTCCGATGTTATCTTTAAAGTTAAAAGGAGGAAAAATAAGTACTTATGTGCCACAAATAATTTTAATTGGATTATTTTTGATGTACTTAACACTTTCTGTGGTTTTTGTATTGCCATTAACCATTTTAAGTTATGTTGCATTATCGTTTATTTTTAAAAATCAGTAGTGTACAACTACTAAGCTAATTTGTTGCAAATGAATTTATTATCAGTAGAAAATTTAGCTAAATCCTTTGGGGAATTTCCGTTGTTTACCAACTTATCTTTTGGTATTGATAAAGGAGATAAGTGTGCATTAGTTGCGCAAAATGGATCGGGTAAAACCACGTTAATCAATATATTACACCGTTTAGATATTCAGGATAAAGGAAATTTTGCTTACAGAGATGGAATAAATGTTTCGTTTTTGGATCAAAATCCCGAAATTCCTATAGGTTTTACCATTCGTGATTATATTTTTACCTCTACACATCAACAAATTTTATTGGTAAAAGAATACGATGAAATGTTGGCTACAGGCGATTTAAGTGGTGCTAGATTTGAGAATTTGATGAATGAAATGGAGGCTACCAATGCTTGGGAAGTGGAAGCAAGGATTAAAGAAGTTTTACATAATTTAGGTTTTGAAGATGCTGCTTTGGTTATTGATAAATTTTCGGGTGGAGAAAAAAGACGATTGGCTTTGGCTAAATGTTTAATTGAACAACCCGATTTATTGTTTTTAGATGAGCCAACTAACCACTTGGATTTTAATATGGTAGAGTGGTTGGAGCAATTTTTAGTGGATACACATATTACATTTTTTTTAATTACGCACGATAGATATTTTTTGGATAATGTGTGTGATAAAATTATTGAATTAACGCCTGAGGGTGGTTTTACGTATGCAGGGAATTACGAATATTTTTTAAATAAAAAAGCCGAGCGGGAGGAACAATTATCGAGCACAATTAAAAAAGCTAAAAATTTATTTTCAAAAGAGTTGGAGTGGTTGAGAAGAATGCCAAAAGCTAGGGGGACGAAAAGTAAAAGTAGAATTGATGCTGCGCACGACTTGGAGAAAGTAGCTAAATCAAAAATCGAAAAACAAAAATTGGATATCGCGGGAAATATGTCGCGTTTGGGTAAAAAAATTATTGTTTTAGAAAATATTTGTAAAAATTTTGGTGAACGTGTTATTTTAAAAGATTTTACTTATCAATTTCAACGCTCCGAAAAAGTAGGTATTGTGGGTGAAAATGGTGCAGGTAAAAGTACTTTGTTAAATATTATTGCGGGTTTTGATAAGGATTATACGGGCATTATTGAGGTGGGTGATACGGTTAAAATTGGCTATTATACCCAAAAAGGTTTAAATTTTAGGGAGGATATGAAGGTGATTGATGTAGTAAAAGATGTGGCAGAATATATCCCGATGCAAAATGGAGAAACAATTTCGGCTTCGCAAATGTTGCAAAACTTTAATTTTTCGCCTTCCAAACAATACAGTTTAGTAAGTAAATTAAGTGGTGGAGAACGTAAGCGTTTAAATTTGGTAAAAGTTTTAATGGATGCACCCAATTTTTTAATTTTGGATGAGCCTACCAATGATTTAGATTTGGTAACTTTGGCGGCTCTAGAGGATTATTTGATTGGTTTTGAGGGTTGTGTGTTAGTGGTTTCGCATGATAGATACTTTTTAGATAGAATTGTAGATCATTTATTGGTGTACAAAGGTGAGGGTAAAATTGAGGATTTCCCTGGTAGCTATACTAGTTTTAGAACTGTACAGTTGGAGGATAGGAAAAATTTAAAAATTGCAAATAAATCTGTTGAAAAAACATTAGAGGTAAAGGAAGTAAAATCCAAAACTACTTTATCGTTTAAAGAAAAGCAGGAGTTAGAAAGTTTAGAAAAATTATTGGAGGATTTAGAAGTTCAAAAAAAATCTTTGGAATCTAAAATTATCGAATCCTCTGGCAATGTGTTAAACGATTTAAGCAAACAATTGGCAGAACTTTTAAATGAAATCGAAGAAGTAACTTTTAAATGGTTGAGTTTAGCAGATAAACAATGATGGAAGTAAAAGTAAAATTTGTAAATTATAAGGAAAAATGGAATGATTTAGAGGCTGTGAAAAAAAATCACGAATTGCCTCGCGCATTTTTACAAAGGTTTACAAAAATCAAAAATAAAAAAATAAAACTGAGCTCTTTAGCGGGAATGCTTTTGTTGATAGAAGTGTTGGAGGAGGAAAATTTATTACATATCTTGGATGCATACGCTATTAAATCTAAAGGAAAACCTTATTTCGAAAATCAAAAATTTTGGTTTAATTTAAGTCATTCCAGAGATATGGTAGCTATTGCGTGGAGTTTACATGGAAAAGTTGGTTTGGATGTGCAGGAATCCCGAAGTATTTATCCTGGGGTAAAACCTAAAATTATGCACGAAGCAGAAATGAATCATGCTAGATACGAAGAAGAGGATTATTTTTTTGAATGTTGGACTAAAAAAGAAGCAGTGGTAAAAATGACAGGCGAGGGATTATCTGCTGGAATTCATAAAATTGATTCTAATATTGATAATGGTGATATAAATGGCAGTGTTTATTTTGTGAAAAATTTTTACATTGCACCCACTTATTTTGGTGCTGTAGCAGCAGAAAATGAGTTTGATTTACTAATCAAAAACTAATGCAAGCAATTTTAAAAGATAAAATAAATTTAGCCAAAAAGTTAAGCTTTAAAAAGCTAGGGAACTTGGGTTTGTTGTATAGCAGTTTTTATCTTTCGCGATTTTTTAAAAAGCCTATTCAGTGGGGTTTACCCACATCAATTTCTTTCGAACCTACTACCTCTTGTAATTTACGCTGTCCGGAATGCCCAAGTGGTTTACGTGCATTTACAAGAAAAACAGGAATGTTAACACCCGATTTTTTCGAAAAAACTATTTTGCAATTAAAACCTACTTTACATTATCTTACTTTTTATTTTCAAGGCGAACCGTATTTAAATCCAAATTTTTTGGATATGGTAAAATTTGCCTCTACAAATGGAATTTATACTGCTACAAGTACCAACGGACATTATTTAAAGGACGAGGTTGCTAAAAAAACTATAGAAAGTGGTTTGGACAGATTGATTATTAGTATTGATGGAACTACGCAAGAAACCTACGAACAATACCGTATTGGTGGAAATTTAGAAAAGGTTATTGAGGGTACAAAAAATATTATTAAATGGAAAAAAGAACTAAAAAGTAGTACCCCTCATATTATTTTTCAGTTTTTAGTGGTTAAACCTAACGAACACCAAATTCCAGAGGTGATGCAGTTGGCGAATGAATTAGGGGTGGATGAATTGCGCTTAAAAACAGCACAGGTTTACGAGTACGAAAACGGTAATGAATTAATTCCTACAATCGATCAATATTCTAGATACAAAAAAATGCCTGATGGTTCTTGGAAAATCAAAAATAAAATGATTAACAGCTGTTGGCGTATGTGGCAATCGTGTGTAATTACTTGGGATGGAGGGGTAGTGCCATGTTGTTTTGATAAGGATGCAACGCACCAATTGGGACAATTAAAAGAGCAAAATTTCCAACAAATTTGGCAAAATCAATCCTATCAAAATTTTAGAGGAGCTTTGTTAAATAATCGTTCGCAAATTGATATTTGTAAAAATTGTACAGAAGGCACTAAGGTTTGGGGGTAAAATTTTTATTTTTTTACCCTTGTTGCTAAAGGGTGTTTGCTTAAGCCATCCAAATTATTTTTCCCAATAAATTCAATATTTCTTTCGAAAGAATCGTTTTTCTGAAAATTTTTCACAAATGCCATAAAGGAATGGTCTATAATATTCATATTTCCACAATCAATAATGATATTTTTATTGGTTTTAAGTGTATTTAAAATACTTTTAAAATTTACAATATTCGAAAAAATTCCGTTTTGTTTTAATAAAATTATGTACTGATTTTCTTCTTCAATTAATTCATGTTCCAATTTAAAAAAGTACTTTAATTTTGCGCCGTTATACAAGTGTAAAATAAAATTTAAGATAATACCAGCAAATATTCCTACTAATAAATCGGTTAGTAAGGTTACTATAATGGTAATTAAATATATACCTAATTGTTCTTTTCCTACTTTTAAAATTTCGATAAAATTTTTAGGTGCACAAAGGTTATATCCTGCAAATATTAACATAGCTGCCAATGCCGAGTTGGGGATACTTTCGATTAAAGGAATGAAAAATATAATCGAAATCAATAAAAATAGACCGTGAAAAAAATTAGACCATTTACTTTTTCCTCCAAAATTGATATTGGAAGTACTCCTAACCACTTCCGAAATTAAAGGTAATCCGCCTAATAAACTAGAGAAAAAATTCCCAAAACCAACTGCTTTTAAATCGGCATTATAATCCGATCCCTCTTTACCTTCTGATAAATTATCTATCGCTTTTACAGTTAATAAGGATTCTAAACTGTTGATAAACAAAAACATTATAACATATTTCCAAAAACTCCAATGCATTAAAAATGAGGTGTTCCAACTGATGTTAATTTCACTCCAAAAATCGCCTATATCTACAAGTGAATAATTAGCTTGAGTATTTCGGAAATCATTTATTATAGTAAGGGGAATAACGATTAATAGGATTACAACCGGACTAGGGATTTTTTTAAAGATGGAAAATTTTGGTAAAAGAATTAATATTAAAATAGAAAGTGCACCAATACTTGAAAAAATAGGATGAAGATTTTGAATATATAAAGGAATTTCGAACAACAATTGTATCGGATTTTTACCATTATATAAATCTGGATTTACGCCTAATAAAACTGGTATTTGTTTAGCAATTATAATAATACCAATGGTTGCTAACATTCCTTTTACTGCTGCATGAGGAAAAAAATCGCTAAATTTTCCGAAATTAAAATATGCAAATGCAATTTGTAAAACTGCTGCAATGGTTATAGCTGTACAGCAAATTTGAATAGCAATATCTCCACCTCCAAACTCCATAATAGCACCCGAGCAAATGGTAATTAAACCAGCAGCTGGACCTTTTATAGTTAAAGGAGAAACTTTAAAGAATAAAGAGGTGAATCCACCTATTATAGCCGTTAAAACACCCATGCTAGCAGGGAAACCGCTTGCTTTTGCTATACCTAAACTTAAAGGGAGTGCCAATAAAAATATTAAAAAACCAGAGGTAATATCAGATTTTAAATTGATTTGTATAGTTTTTAAGGAAATTAAAAAATTAGTCATTAAAATATGTGCTATAATTTTTTCTGAATTCAACTTTCAGAAAATCGAATTCGCACAAAAATAGCTTTTTTTCATTCATTTTTATATAATTCATTAATCATTTTTATAATATTTATTTGCTAAGTTTATAAGTCCATTGGTTATTTTGAAAAAATACAGTAAAAATATAGATGCCAGGTATTAAATTTTTGGTGGATAATTGTTCGCAATTTTCACAAAAATCTATCAACTGACCGTTAACGGAATAACAAGAAATTTTATCTGCTTTTTGATTAAACCATAATTCGTTATTAATCATCTTTACAAAATTTGTATCGTTACGGAAAATTCTTAAAAAATAAAAAGCGTCTTTTAAAGGAGTGTATTGGTTGTTGTCATCCACCGAAAACAATTGATAATAGCCGTTTGGGTTATTTCCATGAAAGTAAAAACTTTCTTTTTTTTCAATTGCAGTAACCGTTTTTTCGGCAATCCAAATGGTATCGTAATCGAAATTAACATAGCGCCAAATATATTTTTGAATATCCTTACTGTTTACCACCTCCCAAGAAATTAAATCAGGAGTGATTTTAAAATCGATGAGCTGAACATTTAGCAAGATTGTACCGTCTTTTGCACCTAACCACCAGCTAAATTCCTGAATATCCGGAATCATAAATTTTTGATTGGAATAGGAGGATGGAACTTCAAAAAAGGATAAACCATCATCTATTGATTTTACAATTTTATATTCTTCAATATCTTCCAAATCCTCTTTTACATTAATCGTCATTTGTACATTAAAGTATTTTTCGCTTTCTGTTTTTATAATGTAATAGTTTGTTAATGGATTGATTACAGGTAAGTTTTTAGAGTCAAATTTTTGTTCGAAAGAGGTGTTTCCCATAAAGGAATTACTGTCCAAGCGCAACTCCAAACCCCAACCCCACGCATTAAAAACATTTCCTTTATCTAAAAATGTATTTCCTTTAAATACGGTTTTGTCATCCGCAAAATATTTTGGCGAATCCAGAAAAGCTAAACTATCAAAATAAACCGTAGTATTTGCGAAATGTAATTTTTGAGCATGTTTAACTTGATTGCTTAAATGGTAAGTTCCTCCTGTAAAAGTAGTTTTAGGATTATCAATAATTACATTGCCTAAAATACATTTTCCATTGTTGGTCCAAAGTATATCCTGATTTCCTTTAAAAATAACTTTTCCACTATCCAATAGTAAAGTTCCGTTATTGATTACATTCCCGTAAAAAAATACATCTTCATTAATTAAGTTTTCGAAAATTCCATTGGGATGAATAGTAATGTTGTGTAAATGTTTGTTTTGTATAGTGTTGCCAATTTCCACTTTATCCCAAATTATCAAGGAATCTGTTATAAATGTTTCTTCGGTTTGTAAAGAAAATATCCCTTTTTTAACCCAAACTTTTTGTATTTGTAAAACACCTAATTCACCGCGTGTTAAAGCTTTACTATTGTTTGTTTTATCAATAATCATGTGGGAATAATTTGCAATTTTCACACGCTGATTGTTGTCTCCTTTGTACCAAACTTTACTATTATCCATCCAAAGTTTTCCTGTATTTAAACCATCTCCGTAAAAATGTAATTGGGTATTTTGTAAATGTACATTTCCTACACCTAACCAATTGCCTAAAAAAACTGCCGAATCTTGTTGAATCACTAAAGTGATAGCCGATTTAAGTAAATTTAAATTCCCGCTATGTTTAAAAATGCCATTTTGTATTGTAAAGGATGCACTATCCACTGCGCCACAATTTAGCTCAATATTTCCATAATTTATTCCGCCTTGAATGACTTGATTTCCCATGGCTTGGTACCTTACAGTGCTATTGTTATGTAAATTCACGTTTTTAAAACCTTTAGGAAATCCGCCGTTTTGCGGTGTATTTATTTTACCTATGGTTAATGATGCGGTATCGGAAATCGTAAAATTAGAGTTTTCAGCAATTGTTTGGATAGAATAGGTATCCAAATACACTTCGCAACCTTTTGTAATATGAACACTTCCGTTAAGTTGAATATTATTTTCGATGGTTTTTCGTCCAGGATTTATAAATCCAACATTGCTGTATCCAGTTAGTTTTTCGGCTTTAATATTTTGAACACCTTCGCGATTAAATAGAACGGTACTAGAGATATTTTTTCCGTTAATTTCCCAGTGAATTAAATTGGAGTTGGCGCCTAGTGCAATGGTGTCATTATTAAAAACGGTTGTGTTTCCACTTGCCTCGCGGGATATATCCCAAAAATTTTCATTTACTACAAATGGCACGTTGGATTTTACTCTGGGAGTAAATAATTTACCTTTGCCTGTAATAAAAATTGTATCCGTTTGGTTAAAGTGCCAATTACAATTCGTTCCGTCGCAACCTTCTATCCAGCCGTTGTTATCAATTGTTTTTTCGATAGTAAAATTTCCTCCGTTAACTACTTTCCAACTTGCATTTTTGTTGTTTATGATATTTTTTATTACCGTTTGAGCATTTAAACCTGTAAAATTAATAAATCCTTGGTTATGAATATTTTGAATAGAGTTGTTTAAGCCCGCAATATTTACCTCGGATGAATGATCAATACTTAAATTATTACAATTAATTCCACGAATAAATAATTTACTATTGTGTGCCGATAAATTATTTATGGAGCTGTTCCATAAAAATCTTACCGAATCCACATTTTCAAATTCGATAGTATTGATTTGCGCAATGGAAATATTGATTAATTTTTGATTGGTAAATTTAAGTTTACTTGTTTCATCGTTAAACAATCCGTTACCTAACCAACTTCCACTTAAATTAATGCTTACATTATCAGTTGCCCATCTAACATTTTGGTGTAAATTGATATTTCCTAGGATATTTAAATTTAGCTTGTTTCCTTTTACCCATGCAGGAGCGTTGGCATTAATTTCCAAATTGGAACACGTAAAATCTTGATTAATAAAAACGGTATCTATAATGTTCCATTTCCATAAAGCATTGGTTTTAAATTGATAAGTATAGAGTTGTAAATGTGTTTCTATTTGTTCGTTTTTACTAAAATTTGTTTGTATTTCTCCCCAAACAATTGTTTGTGTTTTAGTGTTTAATCGATTGGTGTTGAGTGTAACAATTGATTTTTCGCCTACTGTAATTTGTTTGATGTGGTAAGTAAGTTCATCTGCCCAATTTGCGTTTCCAATATTATTTAATATTAAATTTTCAAAATGATGCTCTACAGGAGAGGGAATAGTTTGAAAACTATTGCGATTTAAAACAAAGGTGTTGTTTGGGGCTTTTAAATTTAAGATTACACCATTAAAATTTCCTACAGTTGTTCCACTTGCAAAATAAGCGTTAGAATGGTTAATGAATTGATGTTGATTTCCGATAATTTGATTTTTTACTTCAAGGGAATCCAAGTTGTTTAAGTTGTTATTTAGTTCTATGTTATTAAAAACAAGTAAGTTATCGGATTGTATGTCGCCGCTTAAAAAATATTTCCCTGTACCTGCTAACAATTTTCCTTTATTTACTATTTTATGTATTGTACAAGTTTTATTGCCTAAATTATTCCAGATACCTGTTTGTAAAATGGTAAGATTTTGAAGGGTAACATTTCCTAAATTATTATTCAATGATATGGGAGCACTTATTTTTAAGTTGGTAATATTAAAATGTCCTCTACCTAAATTAAAAGAACCGATAACCCACATAGAACGAATATTGGATTGTGCAGTTGATGTTCCGAATATTGCACTGTTGTTCCACGCTATAACAGAGTCGCAGTTTAACCTCCCGCCATTGTGTATAAATTTTATACTACCATATAGCTGTATTATTTTTGGAGTATGTACTTGGTTTCCAATTTCTATTTCGTGATTATTGAATATGGTAATCGTATCGTTTAAGGTGGGGATAATTCCATTTTCCCAAGTTTCTGCATTCATCCATAAACCACTTTGAACACTTTTAATTACTTTTCCAAACATTAATAATGGAAATATAAATAATACAAATATTACATTAAATTTTAAATTTTTCATAAATTTTTAAATTTTATATTCTATAATTAAATGCAATATTATTGATTATTTTTTAAATTTAAAATTATTTCAAAAATAAATTTAATTCATGTTTTAATTTTGTGTAATTTATTTTTCCAAAAAACATCCTAAAACTGTGGATTAAGCATTAATTTTGAGTTAAATATTAATGTGGAATGATTAAGCAATTTTTTAAAACCTTTAAAAACCTTTTAATAGTTGTATTGCTAAGTACTATAGTAACTTCTATATATATATATGGAGTAAATCATCATAAATATCTTACCCAAATTACTGTAAATCCTTTTTATGAAGCATCGGAAGATATTGGTATGTGGATTTATAAAATTAAAGAAGAACCCAGTTGTTTTTTGGATTCGCTAAGCTTAAATAAAATTAGTGATATTAAATACCGAAAAATAGAAACTCCTAAAAGTGTTAGAAGGCCATTAAGGTACGAATTAAATTTTTTCAGTTCGGATTCTCTCGTACATCATAAAATTTTAAACCACATTACTCATTTTTTAGATAGTGTAAATCATTTGCCACAAATTAGTTACGAAGAAAGAGCTATTATATGGCAACAAATTAAAGTGCAAGATAGTTTGTTGTTAACAGATTTGAGTGATCAAATTCGTTGGGAAGTGATTAATTATAAAAATCATAAAATTAAAGAATTAGAAAATAATTATTTTTTAAATTTCCAATTTAATACCAAAGCAAAACCTGTTAATACAATTAATTATAGTTGGATAATAAGTTTTTATATTATACCAATTATCATTTTATGGGGTTTAAAAACTAAATAATATAAATTTTAAATTCAAAATTATTTTTTTATTTTATTGATTAATAAATTAAAATTTATAATTTTGTTTTCATGAAAGATATTAACGAAAAACATTTACACAGTATTTGGAAATATATTTTGTTTAAAAGCAATAACATATTTACAAAATGCGGAAAAAAGGTGCAGATTATTTCTCCTGGGTATTATAATGAAAGCGATGCTGGTCCGGATTTTTCGCAAGCAACCATTATTATTGATGAAATTAAGTGGGTTGGAAATGTAGAAATACATATTTTAGCATCGGATTGGGTAAAACATTTGCATCATTTTGATCCAGCTTATCAAACAATTATTTTACATGTAGTTTGGGAAGACGATATGGGTAGGGTGGATGGTTTAAGATATTTTCCAACCATCGAACTAAAATCTTTGGTTTTACAACAAACCTTAGATAAAATTAAGCTGTTAACAGAATCCAAAAGTAGTTTAATGTGCGAGAAATTTTTATTCGAAACCAACACAATGGATTGGGTGAATTGGAAAGAAAAACTATTATTGGAAAGGTTTAAAATTAAAACAGATGCTGTTTTACAAATTTTTTCGGTTACCAAATGTTGGGAAGAAACTGCATTTAGAATTTTATTACAAGCTTTGGGTGCTAAAGTAAATAAGTATCCATTTGGTATTTTAGGAAATTATATTTCGTATAAGGTATTACAGAAGGAAAAACATATCGTTACTCATCCAGAAGCTTTATTACTAGGTGTTGCCGGAATGTTGGATAATAATTTTACAGATAGTTATACCTTAAAATTACAAGAACAATACTATTTTTTAAATCAAAAACACCGTTTAGGTACTATGCAAAAAAGTTGGTGGAAATGGTTAAGGATGCGTCCAGGCAATTTCCCCGATTTACAATTGGCTATTTTGGCTCAAAATATTTATAAATGGACCAACATAGTTTCTGTTTTCGAACAAAGTATTCATTGGAAACACATGCAAATATTTTTTTCGCAATGTGCTACTGGCTATTGGAATAATAAATTTACTTTAGATAAAGTTGCAAAAAATGAAATTCCTAAAAGGTTTGGATCCGATCAAATTAAACGAATTTATATTAATGCAATTGTTCCATTTGTAATTGCGATGTATATCGAAAAAGGTAAACGAGATAAAATTTTGGAGCTTTTAGATCAATTAACAGAAATTCCTCCAGAAATTAATAAGGTAACTAAAATTTTTCCTGCTAAATTTGTTGCGAATAACAACCTTTGGGATTCCCAATCGTTAATTCAGTTAAATAATGTATATTGTTCTCAAAAAAAATGTTTAAATTGCAACATTGGAATAAAAATACTAAAACCAAAACATTATGATCCAACAATTACGTGATTTAGTAGAGAAACAGTTTTTTGGTGTTTGTTCCTGGTGGGGAAATAAATTAGGTATAAAAACTTCTCGTATTCGTATTTATTTTATTTACACATCCTGTTTAACCCTTGGCTCACCCATTTTAATTTATTTGGTTATGGCTTTTGTTTTAGAAAACAAGGATTGGTTTACGTTTATGGGTAAAAAACGTATTTGGGATTTATAACTTGAATCCAGCCTTTGCTACAAATTATATAAATATATATTGTTGGGCATATTCTTGAATAATGCTTGGGTTTAGAATAAATTCTTCTTTTATTCGCCCTAAAAAATTCACTTTTGATTTATTTAAAATCACCTTTTCTGTAGCTAAATTTTCGTTGCCGTTAAAAATGATACCTATAATTTTAATTTCATGCGCTGTCAAGCACTCTAAAGTTAATAAAGTATGATTGATGGAGCCTAAATAATTTCGTGAAACTAAAATTACTTCTGCCTGATTTTCTTTTATAATATCTAACATGGAATCCCCTCTATAATTATAGGGAACCAATAAACCTCCAGCACCTTCAATCACTAAAGTATTATTGGTTTCGGGGGCTTTAAGTTTACTTAAACGAATCTGTTTTTTTTCAATTTCGGCAGCTACATGCGGTGATGCAGCTGTTTTAAATTGATAAGCTTCAGGATGAAAAACAGTTTTTTTACAAGAAATTAATTTTTTTACTTTATTACTATCCGTAAAATCCAAATCTCCACATTGTATCGGTTTCCAATAATCGGCTTGTAAAGCTTCCGTTATTATTGCGCTTACAATAGTTTTACCTACATCGGTACCAATACCTGTTATAAATATTTTTCTCATTGATACAAAAGTAATTCGCTTTCATCAACTTTCAAAATATTTATTTTCTTCCAATCGGAGTTTTTCCATCGTATTGTATCGATCCGCCGCTTCTACCTCCTGAACTTCCTCCGCTGCCACTACTAGGAGTATTGGTTCGAGGTTGATTGTAAAAGCTGTTTGGGTTGTTGTATGGATTTCCCCATTGATTAACTGGATTTCCCCAATGGTTAACTGGATTTCCCCATCTATCATATTGAATACCAGTTCCCCAACCACCGCTGCCCCACCATCTGTTGTTGTTTGGTGTATTGTATTGGTGATTAATAGGTTGAGTGTAGCTTCCTGTACTTCTGCCAGAAGATGAAAATTTAAATGCCAAACCAACTGATACGGTAATTAAATTTAACCTAGCTGTTCCTGTATTGTAATCCAATTCTACGCCTGTAATATTATCATTTGTGGGAGTAGTTTTTAAATCCAAATCTCTACTTAAAAAATTAACATTTCTACTGCTATTCATCCACATCACACCAAAATCTAACAATAAATATTTTGTTATTTCGGATTTTATACCAAGTGATAATCCATAATTTGCAGAAGATACTCTTGAGATTTCGCCTAAACTCCCAGCAACAGACTCCGCAAATCCAAATTCGTTGGGGATAAATAACTCATCTCTAATGCGGTGTGTTAAGTTTCCGTAAAATCCATATACGTAAGGAGAGGTTTTATTATAGTCGTTGGTAAATAAAAAACCTAATTTAAAGTGGTAACTGTATAATCGATTGTTTAAATGATAATCGCCCGCAGGTAATTCTATTTGAGACTTGTTGTTTGTGCTCATAAAAATATTTCCACCAATAAATGGTAAAACATTTCCATCAACATCCCAATGGTAATTGTATTTAAGTTCGTTGGCTAAAAATAATGGATAACCATTGCTGCTATAATCTTTGTAAAAATTACCTAATGGCATAGCAAAATGTAAATTATAGCCCAATTCGCCAAAACCTCTGTTTGTTTTGGTTTTGCTAGAATCTTGATCACTACCATCACCGCTGGAACTGCTCCAGGAGTTGTTTTGTGCAATGCTATTTAAACCTAAAACAGCAACTAAAATTAAAGATAGGATCGTTTTCATACAGTTGTTTTTGGAAGATTATTTCAATTCAACTAAAATAATCTGTAATTATATACAATTTACTACAAATTACGTTCCAAGTTAACAAAATGTTTATGTTATATTGTTAATTTATAAAAAAGCATCCACTTTTTCTAAAGTAATATCCGAGTGTGATGCGTGATAACTGCATTTACCGTTTTGTATTAGCAATATTTGAGGACTTTCATGAAAAACATTAAATTTATTAGCAATAGCATTACTGATTTCTCTGTAAGCAATCAAATCTAGGTAGTGAAAATCAATTTTCGATTCGTATTGATTGTCGATTTCATCATTTAAAATTCTTTTTGCAAATGAACTTACCGAGCATCGTGTACTGTGTTTAAAAATCAGCTGTGCTTTTGTATTTGATTTTTCTGCTATATCGTTTAATTGATCTAAAGCAGTTAAATTATTCCATCCCATATCTTTTTTTTGCAAATATACGATAATCGAAAACCAATTTTACTTTACAGTATCAATTATCAAAATAATAAATATAAATTTTAAGTATATTTTTATAAATAGATAAATAAATAAGGCAGGTGATCTTTCATTGCTTTCGCTCTGTTTATCACTCTGCCTTTGTGACCCCGACAGGATTCAAACCTGTAACCCTCAGAGCCGAAATCTGATATTCTATTCAATTGAACTACGGAGCCAATTCGTTTGCGAAAATACAATATTTTTATAAAGAACAGTAAAATACTTGATTGTTTATTTACAAAGTAGATTCAACTCATGAATAACTTTTTTACTTAAATTTTCTCTGGAATACGGTGCTATATCAATTTTATTTTGTTGTAAACTACCATTTTTAAAATCATTATACCATTTTAATAAAATATTTGTCATTGCCTCAACATCTTCAAAGTTTACAATTTGCCCCGCGTAACTTTCTTTTAAAATTGCTGCAACATCACCGTCATTTGGTCCAATAGCTAAAATAGGGCGCTGAACGGATAAATACTCGAAAAACTTACCTGTTAAAATTCCTTTTGCGTTGGGTGTTTGATTGATAATTAATAAATTGATGATACTGTTTTTTTGAATTTGAATGGCTTTTGAATGCGGAACTAAATCCGAAATAACCACATTATTTTGTAATTGGAAATTTTGAATATCTTTTTTTACTAAATCGTCGGTTAGTCCAACTAATTGAACCAAATAATCCTCGGCAAAATTTTTATTTTGAGCAATGATTTTTTGTAAAGCCTGCCAAAGTACCCTTGGGTTTCGGTTTTTACCAGTTGTACCTACATGGGTTATGGTAAATTTTTTATCCAATTCTAAATCTAAATTGTTATAATCATAATCAAATCCATTCGCAACAACAATAGTTTTTTTTGCGCCAATATCTTCCATTTCGGTTTTCATAGTACTACCAACAACCAAAACACAATCGGCATTTTGAACTACTTTTTTTTCTAATTCGTGATGTTTTTTATCTGCCCAAGATGTTAAATGTAAATCTTTGTAAAAATCTATATTGGTCCAAGGATCCCTAAAATCTGCTATCCAAGGAATTTTAAAATATTGCGCAATTGGTAAGGCGATTAAATGACAAGAGTGTGGAGGACCCGAAGAAATGATGGCGTCTACAGTATGATTACGTAAATATTTTTTTAAAAAATTTACGGATGGTTTAATCCAAAATTTCCTAGCATCTGGTATAAAAAAATTCCCCCTTAAAAATACAGCCCAATCGTTTTTCCAACTTTTTTTTTCGGCAACAAAACCACCACTTAAATTCGCAGCACTTTTAGCTCCCATTTTTTTTAAAAATCTACTAGGTTCCCAAATTTTAGTTTGCAAAACAGGTATATCTTTTACTTCCTTTAAAAAACTTTCGTCCAAAATTGGATACTCGGGATTTTTTGGACATAAAACAATAGGTTCCCAATTTTGTTGCGAAAAGTATTTAGCCATTTTAACCCATCGTTGTACTCCGCTTCCTCCGGCAGGTGGCCAGTAATAGGTAATAATTAAAACCTTTTTTTTATTGTTCATTTTTTAAAGGTTTTACTTCTTTGTATGCAAAAAACAATAAAGCAATAATTATCAATAAAGAAGAAGCTGTACTTATGGGTTTGCTTATTGTATAGGATTTTGGTTCGAATTTAAACTCTACAGTATGTTTTCCTGCTTCAATTTCCATTCCTCTTAAAATATAATTTACCTTATAATGTTCTTTAATTTCGCCATTTACATAAGCATTCCAGCCTGGGTTGTAATAAATTTCCGAAAAAACAATAAATCCTTTTTTATCTGTATTTACTTCATAAGTTAATTGTGAGGGATGGTATTTTTTTAACTCTACAGTACCCTCATTGTTAAAAATAGTAGTTTGATTGTAAATTTGTTGTGCACTAACGGCATTTACAGCAGTATTTAAATCTAGTGTTGTATTAAATTCTTCATCTGCAGTTTGCACAATTTGCAAAGTATCAATAAACCATGCATTTCCAAGTGCAAATGGATTGGTAAATGCGGGTTGATTTTCGTTGTATATAAAATATTTTACATTCAACATATTTAGTAAATTTAAATCTTGCAACAAATTGATATTGTTGGTGTTTAAAGCTTGGATTAAGGTTTTGGTTTGATTTTCCATGCCATAATCAATAATCAACTCTTGATATTTTTTAAGTTTTGCAGCATGATAACCCCCTATGGATTTATGAAAAAATGAAGTTCCGGATTCCTGAAAAGTATTGCCAGATAATTTATATACTCTATAATTGGTGTTTAAATTTAATAAAGCCAATTCTTTTTGTTTACGTTCATCTGTTTTTAAGCGACCTAATTTTCCAATTTCGGATTGTATTGTTTGCTGAAGGGTAGGATTTTGAGTTTCCATTTCGTATATAGAATTATCTGCTACAGAAACATTATATGGACTCATTTTTTTATCCGATTTCACCCAATTTTCATATTCTCTTCCTTCTTTTTCGTTGTTTAAATAACGTGTATTGATGTTCCATAAATCCGACAGAATAAATACGGCAACTAAAGCAATAAAAACATTTTTATTTATTTTTTTCATCATTAATAAATAAATAGATCCAAAAACTAAAGCCATATAAACTAAGCTACGTAAAGCATCATCTTTAAAAACGGATATTCTGTATTCTACTAAAACTTGTTGAATTTTTTTCAGTTCTATACTGGAGGAGAATTGATTTATTTCGGCATCGCTTAAAAAGCTAATAAAACTTTGCGGACTAAGTATTACAATTAAAAATAAGCCTATTGTAGCACCTAAAACACCATAAATTTGTTTCTTTTTTTGTTGTATGATTTCTGGATTTTGAAACAAGCTTTGTAAGCTCATGGCTGCAAAAAACGGAATTAAAACCAAAGGAATGAATAATAAAGACGATACTGCCCTAAACTTATTGTACATTGGGAAATTAGCTATAAACCAATTTGTTACACTTGGAAAGTTTTTACCCCAACTTAATATAAATCCCAAAATTATAGCTGCTAAAAAATACCATTTTAAATTGCTTTGCCATACCACAAAGGATAAAATAAACAATAAAAATACGCTAGCACCTACATAAAATGGCCCTGATGTAAAAGGCATATTTCCCCAATAGGAATTTATGGTTCTTCCTTGTTGTAACTCTTGTAAAACATGATTTTTTAAGTTTTTATCTACTTTGTTTAAAATCTTATCTGCCTCTCTTTTTTCGGCAGGTTTTCCTTGGAAAGATTTCATGAATTCGGGATACAACATTGCGCCTGATACGCCACCTTTTGCATTAGGAACCAAAATTGAAAAAGTTTCATCTATTCCATAACTCCATTGTGTAATATAATCATTGCTTAAACCATCAGCTTTTTGATTAGGATTGGTATTGATGGTTAATTCACTTTTTCCTCTAATGGTAGATTTAGAGTATTCGTAAGTTGTCCATAATCTATCAATATTAGATAAAATGGCTAAACTAACAGCAATTAAAGTAATAATGCTTTTTTGTATTAAGCTTTTAATTTGTTTGTGTAAAATATGCTCCACCAATTCATATAATAAATAAAACGCTACAATAAACAATAAATAATAGGTCATTTGAAAATGGTTAGCAAATAAATGAATTCCTAAAAAAACAGCCAATAAACTAGCGCCAATATATATTTTGTTGCGTTTAAAAATTAAATAAAATGCGCCAACCACAGGCATCATCCAAGCTACTGCGTGTACTTTAGAGTTGTGCCCTGCTTCTAAATAAATAAATAAATAAGTGGAAAATGCAAAACCTAAAGATCCCACAATGGCAACCCAAGGATTGGTTTTGATGCACAATAAAAATATATAAAAACATAAACCAAATAAAAATGCAACATCAACTCCCCTGGGTAAATAAAGTTTTACTAAATTATCTACATGCATTAGTAAATTAGATGAAAAAAATAATCCAATTTGGAAAGTGGGCATTCCGCCAAACATGGAATTGGTCCACGCTGTTTCTTCTCCAGTAATTGTTCGCAAGGTAATTTGCTCGTTAGCCATACCTAAAAAGTTGTTAATATCTCCTTGTTTTAAACTGTATCCTTGATATGCAGGATAGAAATAAACAGATGCTAAAGTTAAAAATAGAGCAACTGCTGCAATATGAGGAATAAATTTTTTAAAATCCATGACTTTGTTTTTTTAAATTTTGGATAAGGTTCGAAGTTAAAAAATAAATAGCAAGGCAAAAAATATTGTGATTTCATTTTTACAAAGTTCGGGTAATGTAGCTAATTTGTTTACTTTTGTTTAAAGAGTTTAGCACATTTACAATGAATATTTTAATTATTGGTAATATTTCTTCGATACATGATGAAAAATGGATTACTTTTTTAGGTAAAAACAGTAAACATTCATTTTATATCACCCAAGAAGATCAAAATATCCCTTTAAGTTCAAATCAAGTTTTACATTACCAAAGTTGTGGTATTGAAATTTTACCCAATTTACCTTCTTTTTCGTTAATTCAATTTTGGCAATCGATAAAAGGTTGGATGCAAGTTTATAGGTATGTTAAAAAGTATAAAATTGATTGTGTGCATGTTATTTTTCCTACACCACATATTTTCTGGGTAAATTTTTTAAAAATACCTTTAATTGTTTCTACGCGTGGATCGGATGTTTTAGTGGTGGTTAAAAATTTAATTCAACAATCATCTTTTAAAAACAAAATACTGTTGTTTTTATTCGATAAAAACTTAAAAAAATCAAATTACATTACCTGTACATCGGAATTACAAAAGAAATTTTTAGAGGAAAATTTTATCTATACTCGTAACAAAATTTCGCTTGTACGAACAGGTATTGATGTTGATTTTGTGGATAGTATAGTAGCGCCATCCAAAAACGAAAATGAAATTCGTATTTTTTCTCCTCGTTTTTTTGTTCCAATTTATAATTTAGAAACGATTATTGAAGCGATAGAAAAATTACCTACTGCCTTTCAATCCAAAGTACATGTACAATTTGTGGAAGGGAAAAATGTTGATTTAAATTATAAAAATAAAATTTTACAACAATTATCCCGTGTGCAATTTAAATATAGTGTTGCTAAATATTTTGATAAAACGGAATTGATAATGGAGTATAAACAATCGGATTTAGTGGTGATGGTTCCACATAGTGATGGTACGCCAAATTCGGCTTTGGAAACTATGTTGTGTAAAAAACCGTTGATTATGAGTGATTTAAATTATCAATCTCCATTGTTTAATGAAACATGTTTATTGGTAAATCCAACAAGTGTTTACGAGTTAACTAAAGCGATCGAGCTAGCAATAGTGGATTATCCTAAAAATTTATTGGATAGGGGTAGGGAGATGACTGTTTTGTATGGAAATCAGAAAGTTGAAATGCAGAAAATAATAGATTTATATAATACTTTATCAACAAAATAATAAAGAGCTTACACAATTGTAAGCTCTTTATTTCGTTTATTAATGAAATTTGTACTCAATTATTTTTTAGCAGGAAATTCGTCTTTTTCAGGAGTGTCGTTAATTTTTCCTTTAACTTTTAAATATACCACATCGTTAGATGCATTACTTTTTACGGTTACTGTTTTGTTAATTGGACCAACTCTATTGGTATCGTATTTTACCTTTAACTCACCACTTTGTCCGGGCATAATTGGATCTTTTGGACAAGAAGGAACTGTACAACCACAAGAACCCGCACAGTTAGTAATAACTAAAGGCGATTTACCAGTGTTTTTAAATTTAATTACTCTTTGAGGTTCACTGTTACGATCAATTGTTCCGTAATCAATTTCATCCGATTCAAAAACAATAACAGGTGCATTAGGATTATCAACTTTAGTTTCTTCTTGCGCAAAACTATTTAAGGATAAAACTAAAAATAAGGAAGATAATAACAAGCTTAACTTTTTCATAATTTAGGAGTTTTAATGATTAACTATATTCAAAGTTAATTATTACTTTCCTATTGCTTGTTAATATATTGTTAAATGATAAATAACAAAATTATCTGTTGATTTTTGCAGCTAATAAATACATAACTGCCATACGAATTGCTACACCGTTTTCAACCTGATTTAAAATGATAGATTGGTTGCTATCTGCAACTTCCGAGCTAATTTCAACACCGCGATTAATTGGTCCGGGGTGCATAATAGTAATTTCTTTGGATAAGGAGTTTAATTTATTTAAATCCAAACCATATTGCATAATGTATTCTCTGCTGGATGGGAAAAATTTAGTATCCTGACGTTCTAATTGAATACGTAACATGTTTGCTACATCGCACCATTCCAAAGCTTTTTGTAAATTATGTTCGATTTTAACACCTAAAGTATGTGCATATTTAGGGATTAAAGTTGCAGGTCCGCATAACATTACTTCTGCACCTAATTTTTGTAAGCAAAAAATGTTGGATAAAGCCACTCTAGAGTGTAAAATATCTCCCACAATAACAATTTTTTTACCTTTTACTTCTCCATATTTTTCTCTAATGGAAAAAGCATCTAATAAAGCCTGAGTAGGATGTTCGTGCGCACCATCGCCCGCATTTACAATTTTCGCATTAATTTTTTTACTTAAATATATTTGAGCCCCAGGGTTAGGATGGCGTAACACCAACATATCCACTTTCATGGCTAAAATATTGTTCACCGTATCTAATAAGGTTTCACCTTTTTTAACCGAGCTACTTCCGCTAGCAAAATTAATAACATCGGCAGATAATCTTCTTTCGGCTAATTCGAATGATAATTTGGTACGTGTAGAGTTTTCAAAAAATAAATTGGCAATGGTTATATCGCGTAAAGAAGGAACTTTTTTAATAGGCCTGTTGATTACAGCTTTAAATTCATCAGCAGTTTTAAAAATTAACTCAATATCCGCTGGAGTTAAATTTTTAATACCTAAAAGATGTTCAACAGATAAAGTTTCCATATTAATTATTTTTCTGTTTTGTACAATACAACTTGGTCTTTTCCTTCCTTATCGGCCCATTCCACCTTTACTTTTTCGGAATCTACAGAGTCTACAGTTTTTCCGATATAAGTTGGTTGTACAGGTAAATGGCGTTTGTATCTTCTATTTACAAAAACCAATAATTCTACACTTGCTGGGCGTCCAAAAGCCAACATCGCGTCTAATCCTGCTCTAACGGTTCTTCCGGTAAAAAAAACATCATCTATTAATATAATGTTTTTGTTTTCGATTATAAAATCGATTTGGGTAGTATTGGCTACTAAGGGTTTATTACCTCTTCTAAAATCATCTCTAAAAAAAGTAATATCCAAAGCTCCACACGAAATTGTAGCGTTGGGTAAAATTTTATCCAATTCTTTTTTAAGTCTATCGGCTAAAACAACACCTTTAGTTTGTAAACCAATGATGGCGCTATTGCTAAAATCTCCGTGATTTTCAATTAATTGATAAGCTAATCTTTTTAAAATTAGATTAAATTCCGTGCTATCTATAATTACTCTTGGTTCCATTTCGACAGCAAATATACATACTTTCCTTAAAATATTTAAGGCATTGAATAATTTCTTTTAATAGAATTCAAAATAAATGATTTTTTAAAAAAAGGTATTTATTTATACACTAAAGCATTTATTTACATCTTTTTATTAAAGTTAAATTTTAACTTTTTATTTTTCTGCTTATTTTCGCATTTATATATGATATCTAGCGCTAAAAAATCGGTTGTTGATTTAGTTGATTTACTTTACTTAAAGGGAGTAAAGCATATTGTAATTTCTCCAGGCTCGCGTAATGCGCCAATTACAATTGCGGCAAATAGGCATGGTGGATTTAAAATGCATTGTATTGTAGATGAGCGTAGTGCAGCTTTTTTTGCTTTAGGAATTGCCCAACAAACACATAATTTAGTGGTGATTTGTTGTACTTCTGGTACGGCTGCTTTAAATTATGCGCCTGCCATTGCCGAAGCATATTATCAAAAAATTCCTTTATTGATATTAACTGCTGATCGGCCTAAGGAGTGGATTGATCAAATGGACGGACAAACTATAAGGCAGTTAAATATTTACCAAAATTACATAAAAGCTTCTTTCGAATTTCCTACAGAGCCTTCAAATGAAGAAGAGTTTTGGCATTGCAGGCGGATTAGTTCCGAGGCTATAGAAAGAGCTTTGTATCCCGAGTTTGGTCCGGTGCATATCAATATTCCTTTTAGAGAACCTTTGTATAATGTTGCCGAGTATCCTGAGGAGAGAATTTTAAATACTTTTTCTACTATTCAAACCCAATTAGAATTATCGATTAACGAAAGTGAAAATTTAATTCAACAATGGCAAAATGCGCGTAAAATTTTAATTGTTACGGGTTTAATGCATACCGATGAACAATTAAATGTAATTTTAACGCAATTATCTCATCAACAAAAAGTGGCAATTTTAACCGAAACCACTTCGAATGTTTTTGGGGAAGGATTTAATAGAAGTATTGATAGATTGATTAATACGATTGAAGGGAGCGAAAATTTACAAGAGTATTATCCAGATTTATTAATTACCATTGGCGGTCCGGTTGTAAGTAAAAAAATAAAATCGTTTTTACGTAAAAATAAAAATCAACAACATTGGCATATTAATGCTTCAAATGATTTTGTGGATACATATAAAAATCTTACTAAAATCATTCCGGTACAACCTGCAATGGCTTTAAAATTGTTTGTGAATCAATTGGATCCTCAAATGGAGAATTACCGTAATTTGTGGTTAAGTTTGGATAAAAAACTTACTGCTTTGTTTAAGGATTATATGCAAACTGTTGATTTTTCTGATTTATGGGTAACTCAAGAGGTACTTAATCACGCGCCTTTACATTCGTTTTTACATTTAGCAAATTCTACTGCGGTTAGGTACAGTAATTTATTTAATATCTGTTCGGATAGATTTTTAAAATGCTACAGCAATAGGGGAACCAGCGGTATCGATGGTACGGTAAGTACTGCTGTAGGTGCGGCAAGTGTTACTCAAAATATAAATACTTTAATTACAGGTGATTTATCGTTTTTATACGATAGCAATGCTTTATGGATTAAGCCTTTTCCTCCAAATTTAAAAATTGTTGTAATTAATAATGGTGGAGGAAGTATTTTTAGGATTATTGATGGTCCTGCTTCTACGCCAGAATTGGAGCAATTTTTCGAAGCTAAACACGATATTTCTTTAGAGTTTTTATGTAAAACTTTTGGTGTAGATTACTTATTTGCAGATACTAAAAACGATTTACATCAAGCTCTTCAAAATTTATACAAACACAACAATGCAATGGTTTTGGAGGTAAAAACCAATTATTTAACTAATCCTATAGTTTTAAAAAATTACTTTACTTATTTAAAAAATAACTTATGAGAAATTGGACAACCATTAAATCCTACGAGGATATTAAATTTGAATTTTTTGAGGGGATTGCAAAAATTACAATCAATCGTCCGCAGGTGTATAATGCATTTCGTCCCGAAACCAACATGGAAATGTTAGATGCAATGGATATTTGCAGGGAACACGATGATATTAATGTGGTAGTTCTAACAGGCGAAGGCGATAAAGCTTTTTGTTCGGGTGGTGATCAAAACGTTAAAGGTGTTGGGGGGTATATCAGCAAAGATGGTATTCCAAGGTTAAATGTATTGGATCTACATAAAAAAATTCGTTCGCTTCCTAAGCCTGTTATTGCTATGGTAAATGGATATGCGATTGGTGGCGGACATGTTTTGCATGTAGTTTGCGATTTAACTATTGCTAGTGATAATGCTAGGTTTGGACAAACTGGACCAAAGGTTGGTAGTTTTGATGGTGGTTTTGGTTCGAGTTATTTAGCTCGTCATGTTGGACAAAAAAAAGCTAGAGAAATTTGGTTTTTATGCGAACAATATACTGCCGAAGAAGCCGAAAAAATGGGTATGGTTAACAAAGTTGTTCCTTTTGATAAATTAGAAGATACTACGGTAGAGTGGTGTAAAACCATCATGAAAAGAAGTCCGTTAGCATTGCGTATGATTAAAATGAGTTTAAATGCCGAATTAGACGGGCAACATGGTATAATGGAGTTAGCGGGCAATGCTACTTTATTGTACTATTTAACCGAAGAAGCGCAAGAAGGTAAAAAAGCCTTTTTAGAAAAAAGAGAACCTAATTTCCAACAATATCCAAAATTTCCTTAACCAAAAAGCCCTCCTCCGAGGGCTTTTTTTATAATTTAGTTGTAACATCATTTACATTATTAAATTCAATTTTCACATTAATTTCTTAATCCCAAAAATATAAGATTAGCTTTTGTACTTCAATATTTTAATCTAAACTAAACTCAAAAATTGTATCTAATTTGAAAAAAATCGTTTATAGTTTCTTATCTTTTTCTACAAAGTACTTAACTCCTTTCCCTCGGGAAGGTGCCCGAAGGGCGGAAAGAGGTTTTTATAAAATTGATGATTTCTATAAGTTTATTTCTAAATTCATCTATCTATATTCCTTATTTTTTTTGGTATCCAACCGACTTTTGTTCTCCAATCATCATATTCTTTTTTTCTTTGATCTAAATTTTTTGGTGGAAAATGGTTTTCAGTAAGGGCACGATTTCTAATAATTTCCGTTTGTTCTTCTATGGAATTTAGTCCGATAGATTTCCTTCTTTGGTTCACTAAAAAAACGTCATCTAGTAAACTGGCACTTAATAATCCATTTTCGTCCCAATCAAAACAACAACCATATAATTGTGCTTTTCCTTCAAATACTGCAATTCGGTCGGTTAAATAAGCAAAATGCTTCCATTCTTCCTTATGGTTAGGTAATTCAATTTCCAAAAGTTGCGCACATTTACGCATAAAATTGGGTAGCGAAATAGCGTGTTGTATAATTATCCATGCGGCATGATTTGCTTTTTCGCCAACCTTATGAATAGTAGGATAGCCAATATTGTCAATAATTTCGTTTAAAAACCATGCATTTTCGATATGTAATTTTTCCATTTCGGCATTGTAGCCATCACCTAATTGATGATTGTCAATTAATTTTTGTCGTAAAGCATCATCTAAAATTTTTCTTTCAATAATTTTTTGGGCAATATCTGGATATTCCATTTTTGTATCTATTTCATTATCAATAGTAAAGTTATCTAAATAAACTAAAATCGCCCATTTTTTTTTAAAATTAAAGTGTATAAACTATCCGTTATACCTCTTTCCTAAATACTTATAAAATGGGGTTAAATGGGTTTTTAACACTGGCAATGTTAAAACATATTATTTACAAGGTATAAATTATAAAAGATAAATTATAAATTTGGTTTAGTGTTGGCTTGGTGTTGTTTAATGTAAGTTGTAAATAAAAAATAAGTTATGAAACTTTGGGATAAAGGGATTAATGTAGATAGCAAAATAGAGAAATTTACGATTGGTAACGATAATGAATTGGATATTCATTTAGCGCCTTTTGATGTGTTAGGAAACATTGCACATGTTACAATGTTAACAGAGGTAGGTTTGTTGGATCCAAAGGAATTACCTAGCTTACATAAAGAATTGGTGGCGATTTATGCTACTACCCAAAATGGAACTTTTGTGATTGAGGATGGGGTAGAGGATGTGCACTCGCAAGTGGAAATGTTGTTAACTAAAAAATTGGGCGATGTAGGTAAAAAAGTGCATAGCGCTCGTTCTCGAAACGACCAAGTTTTAGTAGATTTAAAGTTGTACGGACGAAGTAAAATGATGTATATCACGCAGTTGGTTAATCAATTGTTTCAAGCCTTTCAGGAAAAAAGCGAGTTACATAAAGATATTTTATTGCCAGGATATACACATTTACAAGTGGCAATGCCTTCTTCTTTTGGTTTGTGGTTTGGTGCTTATGCCGAGGCTTTAGCGGATGATATGGATATGTTGGCTACTGCGTTTAATTTTAC
>JACCDH010770380.1_pt1 | contig 32788 bp, 33 predicted proteins | sample 7442481 | NCBI WGS metagenome assembly JACCDH01 (sample SAMN15323433, study PRJNA562643) | freshwater metagenome | isolation source: river surface water | place: USA:Blue River Watershed | collected 2017-08-15
TGACCGGACTACGCTACGCCCCGAACGAATCATCTTCTAGTATCTTTAATGCCCATCAACCGTTGTTGATGTTCTATCTTTTTTCTTTAACCAACCCTTCCGTTTCTCATCCCTTCCAACCTCCACGTTATTGCGGTGGGAGCGGGATTACCTTCGGTGGTCTTCGCTTCGCTACGGCACGAACCCTGCGGTTTCTCATCCCTTCCAACCTCCACGTTATTGCGGTGGGAGCGGGATTCGAACCCGCGGTACAGTTACCCGTACGACAGTTTAGCAAACTGTTGGTTTCAGCCTCTCACCCATCCCACCGTTATTAACGGGAGGCAAAAGTAAGAAATCCATTTCTTTTCTTAAAGGAATTTTGAAAAAAAGACGTTATTCATAATGAAATTCTCCGAATTCGCTTCGAATTGTCACTTCCTTTTGGGCTGATTCCCTTACATGACCAATAACTTTTGCTTCGATGTGGAAGGATTTCGCTATTTCAATCATTCCTGCCGCACTTTCAGCATCCGTATAGATTTCAAATCGATGTCCCATATTGAATACTTTGTACATCTCTTGCCAAGATGTACCTGATTCTTGCTGAATCATATTGAATAGGGGAGGACACGGAAATAACTGGTCTTTAATAATATGCACGTGGTCCACAAAGTGTAACACCTTGGTTTGTCCCCCACCTGAGCAATGTACCATACCATCAATTTGTCGGCGGTATTTGGACAGGATTTGAATCATCAAGGGGGCATAAGTTCGTGTAGGTGAAAGCACGAGCTTTCCAGCATTTAACGGAGCACCTTCAACTGTATCGGTGAGTGATTTCGACCCGCTGTACACTAAGTCCGATGGAATTCCTTGATCGTAACTTTCAGGATACTTCTCTGCCAATGTTTTATTAAACACATCGTGACGTGCCGCAGTGAGTCCATTGCTACCCATCCCGCCGTTATATTCGCTTTCGTAGGTTGCTTCACCGTAAGAGGCGAACCCAACAATTACATTTCCGGGTTTAATGGTGTGATTACTTACGACATCGCTACGCTTCATGCGACAAACTACCGTGGAATCGACGATGATCGTACGTACTAAATCACCCACGTCAGCCGTTTCTCCGCCCGTAGAATAGATATCCATTCCCGCTGTGCGAAGCATGGATAAAACCTCTTCAGTTCCTTCAATGATGGCTTTGATAACTTCCCCGGGAATTAAGCGTTTATTTCTTCCTATGGTCGAGGAAATTAATATTGGTCCAGTGGCCCCCACACAAAGTAAATCATCGATGTTCATGATTAAGGCATCTTGCGCAATATCTTTCCAAACGGATAAATCACCCGTCTCTTTCCAATACATATAGGCTAAGGACGATTTTGTACCTGCCCCATCCGCATGCATTGCAATGCAATAATCATCATCTTGGGTTAAATAGTCGGGAACGATTTTACAAAAGGCTTTTGGAAATAAGCCCTTATCTATATTTTGAATGGCTTGGTGAACATCTTCTTTACCAGCTGATACACCCCGCGCTTGATAGCGAGAATCCGACATACTTTTTTTTGCAAAGGTAGCAATTAAGCGCTTGCGCCGTCGCCTTCTTCTTCAAGTTGCTTTAGAATTTCAGCCACATCCATTTCCGTAGTTTTTAATTTATTTCTACAAAATTGAATCAGTTCAGACGCGCGTTTCACATTAACGGCTAATTCATCAATGCCAATATCGCCTCGCTCCATTTCAGAAACTATGCGTTGTAATTCTTCAAATGCAAGGGAATAACTCTCAGGTACCATACTCAAAATTACTAATTTTACCGCCAATGAAAAATTCTACCTGCATTATCGGTTTCCTTTTCTGTCTTTTTTTGATTGGGTGTTCGGATGACCCTACGGTTACGCCAGAAACCATGGCGAGTGAGGTGAAGATGCCGCCCCCATCATCTGAACGCAAACAATATTTGTTGGACAGCGCAGCAGCATATTACACCAATTGGATCAATAAGGCCGGCTTCAGCGGACAGTACCTTATTGCGAAAAACGGCTACATTATTTATTCAAGAGCTGCAGGTTTTGCAAAACGTGAAACGAACGAAGAAATGACCCTAGAAACCCCAATGCATGTGGCCTCTATAAGTAAGGTAGCTACCGCCCTGGCGGTGTTGCGCTTAGTAGATCAAGGTAAAATCGCACTAAACCAAAAAGTTACTCATTATTTACCCAAATTCCCTTTCAAAGAAATTACAGTTAAAATGTTGTTGACTCATCGGAGTGGGCTGCCATACTATGGCTATTTTGCAGATGCCAATACCGATCGAAAGACCGTACTAAATAACGAGGATATCATTCGTTTGATGATCAAATTTAACATCCAATTAAACAGTAAACCAGGCACCCATTTCGCATACTGCAATACCAATTATGCGATGTTGGCACTTATTGTAGAAAAAGTCACCAACCTGTCGTTCCCCAAAGCCATGCAAGCCTTGATTTTCACTCCCCTTGACATGAAAAGTTCTACCATAGCTACTACCAAAACGCAGTATGATGAATTCTGTAGAAACTACAATCAAAATGGAATGTGGAATGGGTTCACCTACCTGGATGCAATTTATGGCGACAAGAACTTGTACACCACGGCGCGGGACTTGGTTAAAATGGACCGTGCTACGTACGTGGATTCGTTTTTAAGTGATTCGTTGAGAAAGCAAATGTTTAAAGGCTATAGCTATGAACATCCGGGAACGAGGAATTATGGGCTGGGCATTCGCTTAAAGGAGAAAAAAGGCAAAGACACGTTCTTTTTTCATACGGGCTGGTGGCATGGAAATACGGGCTTGTATTGTTCGCTTCGGAAAGATACGATATGCATTATTGCCTTGTCAAATAACATGAATAAACGAGTATATAATTTAGGCCCATTGTTAAAGGCTTGTGGAAATTACGTGGTGAATGACGAGGAATAAACTGTTATTTTATTGTTTATTGAATAATTAGGTGTAGTTTAGCACTGTAATGACAAACGATCATTGTATTTTTTCTTGAAATCATTCGTGGTTTTGAGGACCTGTCCAACTCCGATGTTCATTGCATTTGTTTTATTTATTTAAGTTTTATTTATGAACATGTACGTTTCAAACTTGAGCTTTCGCTTGAGTGAGCAAGAACTGGGAGATTTGTTTTCTCAGTATGGAGAGGTTTCCTCTGTAAAAATTATTAAAGATCGTGAAACTCAGCGTTCACGAGGTTTTGGTTTCGTTGAGATGCCAAACGATGATCAAGCGAAAGCAGCTATGGAGGCTTTGGCTAATTACGAAATGGGTGGAAGAAACATCAATGTTTCTGAAGCACGTCAACGTGATTAATTAAAAATTGAACATTTTAAAGGCCGCAATTGCGGCCTTTTTTTTTGTCGTTTTGTAACAGTGCGGGTTTAATTCGTTGCTTGGGAAAAGTCAAGCTATGAAAATCTTAAGCCTTCTTGGATTGTGGATTTTAATTAATGTACATAATCCCTTGTTTTCTCAGGAAATTGCCGATGTTGATGGAAATTCGTACCCTGTTATTTCCATGGGAGAACACCAATGGACCACCGAGAATTTACGTGTTACTCGGTTTAATAATGGGGACCTTATACCTCAAGCCCAAACGGCAGAAGAGTGGTTGAATGCTTCAAAAAATAAGCGTCCAGCTTGGTGTTATTACCAAGACGAGACCGGTATAGATCAAACCACTGTGTTATATAATTGGTATGCCGTGCAAGATCCGCGTGGTATTGCGCCCAATGGTTCACATATTCCGAGTATTAACGAATGGACTTCGCTGATTAATGAGTTAGGAGGAGTAAAGAAATGCGCCAGGATGTTTAAATCCAATGAAGGGTGGCTTCTACCACAGGCAACCTTAGTTCATGAACTGAATGCGTTTAATATTGAACCTGTAGGAAGTCGATACAGCTGTTTAGAGGCTTCATTTAATTGGTACGATGGGCAAAGTAAGGGGAGATATGTAAATTTTTGGACGAGCTCGCATGGCCAATATGGTATTTATGGCAATCACGCCAATCGCATTGGGGTGGCGTTTGATGTAGATCACCTAATTACCGATGCCCGAAGTAAAACTCAATTTGAAAACTCAGACTTGAATCTAAAAGGCAATGGGTTTTCTGTACGTTGTGTTATTGACCCAGCGCCGTAAATTACTTCCCAATACAAAATCGACTAAAGATTGTCCCTAAAATATCGGTGTCCATTTCTATTTCGCCGGTGATGTTGCCCAACGAACGCATGGCGGAGCGGATATCCATCGCAACCAAGTCTGCCGGGAGCTGATGGCGCAGGCCGTTCAATGCTGCGAATAAAGCCGTTTGTGTTTGCTCCAGCGCTTCCACATGCCGCACATTAGAAACGATCGTTTCTTGGTTCACATCAAAGTCTTGCTTTATTCGTTCACTCAGGGCATGGGTTAAGGCATTGATCCCCTCACCGGTTACGGCACTAATCGCATAATCAACCGGTAAATTTACCGCATGCAGGTCCGTTTTATTGGCGACCCACAGAATTTCTTTCTCTGGATAGCTCACCCGCATGTCGTCTACCCACACGCGGTCTGCCTCCATTTGCGACGCGTTGCTTGCATCACTTAGGGCAAGTACCACCCGCGCTCGGGTTATTTTCTCTTGCGAACGGGCAATGCCCATTGCTTCTATTGTTTCTGAGGTTTCTCGAATCCCCGCGGTGTCCATTAAGCGGAAACGTATGCCGTCGATGTTCAGCGTTTCTTCAATCACATCGCGTGTGGTTCCTGCGATTTCACTGACAATGGCACGTTCCTCACCCAATAAATAATTTAACAAGGAACTTTTTCCAGCATTCGGAGCCCCAACAATGGCAACTGGTACGCCTTCTTTCATGGCATTACCCAGCGCGAAACTGCTGATTAAGCGCTTCACTTTAGCTAAGACCTGTTGTACTAAATCAATTAATGCGCTTCGATCCGCAAAAGCGACATCCTCTTCACCAAAATCCAATTCCAATTCAATAAGGCTGGCAAATTCTATTAATTTTTCACGAAGGGCACTCAATTCGTGTGAAAAGTTTCCCCTCAGTTGATTCAAAGCCATCGCATGCGCTTGCTGACTTTGAGAGGCGATGAGGTCAGCTATGGCTTCTGCTTGGGAAAGATCTAATTTCCCGTTTATAAAGGCACGTTGCGTGAATTCTCCTGGAGTAGCAAGACGAGCCCCTTCAGCAACCAGCGATTGTATGATGGTTTGTTGTATGTAAGACGAACCGTGGCAATGAATTTCTATGGTTTCTTCGCCTGTGAAACTCTTTCCGTGGGCAAAGTAGGCAATTAATACTTCATCGATGGGCGTTAAACGGGGTTTCAAATCCCGTGTAACGGCGTTGAATAAGGCGAAATGTACGGTGTGGCTGTCAATGGAACCTAAGTCCTTGCGCACATGAACTTGTGTAATCGCTTTTGCCTCAGGGCCAGAAAGCCGAATTACCGATAAGGCACCCGTCCCTCCCGTAGCTAAGGCAACAATCGTATCTTGATTCATGGTGCAAAGGTACGAACTTCTATGGGTTTACCCACGGCGCTAAGGCCACCTCCCAGTCAATTGAGTCGTCGGTGAAATAAGTGGATTCTATTCCGTGTTGTTGTAAAAATTCTTGCGTACTCTCACCCTTGGCAATAACCTTAGCCCCACGTGGAATGGTGTTTTGCACTAGAAAGGCTTCTGCGTTGCTCGGACTGGTAAAAATGTAAACCGCACAGGCTTCCACATCCCTTGGGTTCAGTATCGTTTTATAAACCGTAAGGCATTCGATTTGTGCTGGAGGGAATACCGATGAAATACTTCCCAAGCTGCGAGACGAAACAGGAAACAATACCCGCCGTTCGCCAACCCATTGTTTGAAATCCAGGGCCGTTTGTGTTGGCTTGCCGGGGGAATTCCCGCACCAGTCGATGGGATGTGCGCTATGTTTAGCTGTACCGATTGATACACAGGCCACCTTAGTTTCTGGAAGAATAAACTGTTTACCAAAAGTGTACGCTCTGGGGCTGCTGAAAAATACAATATCATAGGGTTTAGTCGGGAGGCTTTCTACCGCTGAAAAAGAAAGGAAGGATTGTTGTATCAAATTAAACCCTAAGGAGATTGATGCGGCAACTAGGGGGTGATTAGTGTCTAATTCAGAAGAAATAAACACCTTCATTATAAGGCATGTAAGGTTTCAATAATTGAGGGAACTGGATTTTGATCCCCTTCCAGCGGAAACTTTATAAGCATTGCAGCATCGTGTTTCGTTTTCGCATAGGAAACATGTACTACTTCACCATCATTGTATACTCCAAGTGGTAATTGGCAGCCCCCCTCCATGTTTCGAAGCACTTCACGTTCTATGTGGATGCAATGTTCGGTTGGTGCATAGTTTAGTTTTCTAACCCATTCATAGGTTTGACTATCTCCTTCTCGCACCTGAAGACCAAGTACGCCTTGGGCCGGTGCTGGAACGAATTCTTTGGGGTTTAAGGTAAGGGTAACTAAATCGCTTGTGTCTAGGTTTAATCGAGATACTCCCGCTTTGGCTAATAAAATTGCATCGTATTGTCCGCTGCGCAGTTTTTCAATGCGGGTAGGAACATTGCCTCGTAACTCAACGATTTCTAAATCAGACCGGAAGTTACGCAGTATACTTTGTCTACGAGCCGAACTGGTCCCGATTCGAGCACCTGCTTTTAATTCGAAGGTCTCTGAAGGATCGTGAGATTCCGCGCGCATCAGAAGGAGTTCACTTGGGTCTTCTCGCTCTGATACAGCCGCAATTACTAATCCGGGAGGTGGGGTAGTTTCTAAGTCTTTATGCGAATGAACGGCTAAGTCTACGTCACCGCTGAGTAAGGCGGTTTCTATTTCTTTTGTAAAGAACCCTTTTCCTTCGAGTTTATCAAAACTTAAATCCTGAATACGGTCTCCCTGGGTTTGTATGATTTGAATACTTACCGCACATCCGAGGGATTCCAACCTTGCTTTCACATGATTGGCTTGCCAAAGGGCTAAATCGCTTCCGCGTGTTCCGATCCGAATGTGAGGTTTATCCATGGTTAACAAGAATTTCTTTTGCCAATTTCATGGGGCCTGCGATATATTTTTTCTCTACATAACCGAGTACTTTTTCAAGCACTTCCCTTGATTGCGCGTCTAGGGCATTAATTTCATCTTTGAAGATTTCGTTTACTGCATCTGCCTTGATGCGTTTGATTTCTTCTGGTACTGCCCGCATGGCTAATTCCACGTGTCTAACTTGCAGCACCTGCTCAAATTCTTTTCGCGCTTTATCAAGGATCAGTTCTACATGCGCTAATTCTTTGGAACGTTCTTGCAGGTTTTCGTGCGAAATCTGTTGTAAGAGGCTTACAGAGATGTGTTTAACAGGGTGCTTAGCAATGATTTCCGGATCTAAATCTTGTGGAATAGCAATATCAATTACAGTTTTGGGGCGTTGGTCTCCTTGTAACAGTTGCTCGTACAGCGCCGGGGTGATCACATGAAGGTCGGCACCTGTACAGCTGATAATTACATCGAATCCACCTTGGTAAAGATGTAATTCTTGGAGCGGGTAGGCCAAGCCACCTAACTCATTCGCAAGGGTACTTGCTTTTTCAAGGGTACGATTGAATACGGCAAAGTTCTTAAACCCATGTTTTTTAAGAAAACGTCCCATGGTGGTATTCGTTACTCCGGCACCGATTACTAAAAATCGAGCATCCAAGGGAATTTGAAGTCTTTTAAGTTGGTGATAAGCAAGTGAAACCACAGAAACTGGTTTTGTAGAAATGGAAGTTCTTGTGTATACTTTTTTTGCCGTTTCAACCACGTGACGGTTTATGATTCGAAGCAAGTCTCCCGTGAGTCCAATGGATGCACAATGCTCGTAGGCTTGACGAACTTGGGTAATAATTTCTCGTTCACCGATGATCATAGAATCGATGGAGGATGCCACGGACATGGCATGATCCACAGCATTCATGCCTTGATAATGTTCGAGTTTTATTACAAATGAGGTGAGGTCTTCTTCGCCAAGGGAGGGATAAATTGCCCTCAAGAACTGGTGCATGAATTCGGTATCAACCACCCCCTTATATACAAGGCTGAATTCAACCCGGTTGCACGTTGAGAGCATAAGCAATTCTTCGATTTCAAAGCGTTCTTTTACCGGATTTAATCGAGTGTGTTGTTCGTCCAAAGCAACATGAAGTAGACCGATTTTAGTCACTTCAAAATTCCGATGCGTAAACGCGATGGTATGTAAATACTTCAACACCTCTTTCGCCATAACTCGTTTCTAGTGTGGCAAAATTCACGATTAACTATATGTTAATTGTCATGAAATTGTCATGAAATAATAATTTAGAAACAATCCAAATTATTGGGCATTTTCTTGCGTATCCTGACACAGTTCCACCAAGAGTTTGTCGCTGGATTTTGGGTGTAGAAAGGCAATCATTTTATGGTCAGCCCCTGGTTTAGGGCTTTGATGAATTAATTCAAATCCTGAAGCAATTAATCGCTCGATTTCTGCTTGTATATTGTCCGTTTCAAAGGCCACGTGATGAAATCCTTTGCCTTTCGTGGTAAGAAATTTCGCGATGGGGGAATCCGGGTTTGTTGCTTCGAGTAATTCAATTTTATTGGGACCAACCTGAAAAAAGGCGGTCATCACACCCTCGGAACCAACGGCTTCTTTTTTATAGCAAGGGGTATTGAGCAGCGCCTCATATAAAGGAATGCTTTCCGCCAAGCTATCAACAGCAATTCCAAGGTGTTCAATTCGCAGAAGCATCAGTATTTAATGAATTTTTCCGATTTGTTATCGTAGTTAATATTGTATATCCCATTGAGTAAATCAGTACAATCAACGGTATGAACGAATCCTTTTTTGAGCAGATTTCCGAAGGCATCATACAGCTCGTATTTGGTTTTGGTAAGCACACCTTCGGCTTTAAAGTACAAGTTGGACTTTACTTTTGATGGCGATTTTTTAATGGATTTAGTGGTAGAGGTGAACCCAACCGATTTTGAATGACGTTTTACACCGGTATTGTCAATTTGTGCTACTCGAACTTTATTGTAACCGCTTGTTGGTATAATTTCGATGGCGTATTGATTGGATGATTTTGATCCTTTTCCAAGTACTTCTGCGGCCACGACCCATCGATCCCATTTATATTGTTCAACCAAATAGGTGAGTTTTCCAGATTCATTTTTTGTGCTCCAAGAAATTTTACCTTGAGCATTCGCGGTGATGGACACCACGTCAAAGGTGCTAAAGGGAAGCAATACTTCAGGGTTTACAAACGAAGGCGTACAACCTTCACCGTGTTCCAGTTCAATGAACACTTCGTCTCCTTTTTTAAGGCTAAATAAGGTGAGGTCAATTTCAAAATAATCGGTTTGGATTGACGCTGGGAGGACATTTCCATTCACCAATACGTTGTGGATGCAATAGCCATATCCATCATTTTTTATAGGATTGGAAACAAAAAGATTCATGCCTTCATAGTATCCACTAACGGAAAGAATTTGGCTGTTTCCGAAAAACGAAAAAAGTAAAAAAAGAATAACCGTGTGAATTTTCTTTAAAATCATACATACAATATTAAAACCTTTCGCTTGATTTACCAACCATTGCCATAAAAATGTAATTTTGAACTATGGATTGGATACAAACAAATTTAGGCATTATTAAGGCCCTACACATCATATTTATGGTGAGTTGGTTTGCGGGTTTATTTTATATGGTACGTTTATTTATATACCATGTCGAAGCGAATGGTAAAGAGGAGCCTGAGAAGTCAATTTTAGCCAATCAATTTTCAATCATGGAGCGCCGATTGTGGTGGGTGATTTCAACCCCGGCCATGGTGTTAACGATACTTTTTGGCGTATTAATGATTGTTGGCTCCCCCCATTATTTGAAACAAGTATTCATGCATTTAAAAATTGCATTTGTAGGCTTATTACTAGTGTATCATTTCATTTGTCAAAAAATATATTTCGACCTTAAAGCCGATCGATTTTTGTGGGGCTCTGGGGCCTTGCGGGTTTGGAATGAAGTGGCAACCTTACTCTTGGTGATCATTGTGTTTATCATCGTTTTAAAAGATTCGCTGAATTGGGTTTATGCCACCATTGGCTTTTTCGCAGTTGCCCTTTTATTGATGCTTGCCATTAAAATGTACCAAGCAATTCGAAAAAAGGAAGAGCAAGACAAAATTTCCGAAGAAAAAGAAAATAAATAAGTGTACTTAACAGAAAAGAATTTGTACCTTTGCGCCAATTTTTCAGGCCAATTTTAAAATGAGTCGAACTACCATTATACGTTTTTTAAGCATTGTAACATTCCTAGTATTGGTTTCATTCGCAGGCAATGCGACGAAAGAAAAGAAATTTGATGTTACAGAAACCATTATGCACCATATTGGTGATGCGCACGAATGGCATTTATGGGGTGAAGGGCACAGTGGAACGTCAATTTATTTACCTGTTATTATCTATGACAAGGAATTGAAAATTTTTAATTCAAGTCATTTTTATCACGGAAAAGAAGTTCATGTGCAAGATTCTTTAAAGCCTTTTGAATACATGCTAGGTGTTGGTCCAGCAAAAGGTTATGCGTTGTTACATGAAAAAATCTATAAAGTAAAAGATGGGGCCTTACAATTTCATGGGTTACATCCACACAATGCCATGCCGATAGACATCTCGATTACTAAAAACGTTTTATCCTTGTTTATTGGTGCATTCATCTTATTGCTTGTTATGTTAAGCACGTCCTTATACTACAAGAAAAATGGCGCGGTAGCACCTAAAGGAATAGCAAAGTTTATTGAGCCCTTAATTGTTTACGTGCGAGATGAGATTGTAAAGCCAAATATTCATGGGGCCAAGCATACGCGATACATTGGGTTTATTACGACGGTGTTCTTTTTTATTTTGGTGAACAATTTACTTGGAATGATTCCTGTATTTCCAGGAGGGGCGAATTTGACAGGGAATATTTCAGTGACTTTGTTTTTAGCGGTTTGTACCTTGTTAGTTACCGTGTTTAGTGGAAACAAAAATTATTGGAAGCACATTTTTGCAACACCCGGGGTTCCGTGGGCTTTGTTGCCGATAATGATTCCTATTGAATTGGTTGGGATTTTTACCAAGCCTTTTGCCTTGATGATTCGTTTGTTCGCGAATATGACCGCAGGACACATCATTGTCTTGTCGCTTATTTCAATTATTTTCATAAATAAGTCTGAAGCTTGGGGCTTATTGTCTGTTCCCATGGCCTTATTCATCTCAGTATTAGAGATTTTAGTAGCATTTTTACAAGCGTATTTGTTTGCATCTTTATCGGCCTTGTTTATAGGAGCAGCGGTTGAAGAGGATCATCATTAATTTAGTAACCTTTTAATTTATATACAATGGCAGTATTTGGTAGTGTAGCAGCAATTGGCGCGGGATTAGCCGTGTTAGGAGCTGGAATGGGAATTGGCCGTATCGGTGGTTCTGCAGTAGAAGGGATTGCACGCAATCCTGAGGCTTCTGGAAAAATTCAAACCGCGATGATTATCGCAGCAGCCTTGATCGAAGGTGTTGCACTTTTCGGTGTGGTTGTGGGTATGCTTGGAGCGAACGGTTAGTCGTAAACTAATTAGTATCCCCGCGATTGGCGGGGATATTTAATTTCAATTTTAAAAGGCAAAAAAAATATACAATGGATTTAGTATCACCGAGCTACGGATTATTATTTTGGACAGGAATCACCTTCTGTTTGCTATTGTTAATTCTAGCTAAATTTGTTTGGAAGCCTGTATTAAATGCAGTTAATGCACGCAGTCAAAAGATTGATGAGGCCTTATTAGAGGCAGAAAAGGCAAGACAAGAAATGAAGAGCCTTCATGCAGAGAATGAGCGAATCTTGAAAGAAGCAAGAGCTGAGCGCGATGCAATTCTTAAGGAGGCAAAAGAGGCCGGGGCAAAAATGATTGAAGAGGCGCGCGATAAGTCTAAAGTAGAAGGAGCTAAATTAATCGAAGCGGCGAAAGCGGCTATTGGAAGTGAACGTAACGCAGCAATTGCGGATATGAAAGCACAAATTGCTTCTTTTTCTGTTGACATTGCAGAGGCTATCGTTAAAGAGTCATTGGCTTCTGATGAAAAGCAAAAAGCACTGGCCAGTAAAATGGTAGAAGATATCAAATTGAATTAATCATGGCATCAACAAAATCAGCTGCACGATACGCGAAAGCTTTATTGGACCTTACCCTTGAAAATGGTTCGGTTGAGGCTGTGGAAAAAGATTTAATTCGTTTTGTACAGGTAGTAAAGGAGTCAAATGATTTTAGAATTTTTCTCAATTCACCTGTGGTTCGAGATGATAAGAAAATTGCTATTTATCAAAAGGTATTTGAAGGGTTTAACCCGCTTACCATGCAATTCTTTACATTGGTTACAAAGAATGGAAGAGAACAATTGCTACCGGAAATTGCCGCGCAATTTGAACGTCAACTGATGAAAAATCGTGGCATCGTGTCAGGGTCTATTGTTAGTGCTACGCCATTAACAGAAAAAACAAAACAAGAAATTTTAGATCGCATTGCTCCGGCATTCGAAGGGTCCTTACAGCTATCTGAATCCGTTGACTCCTCGTTGCTAGGTGGTTTCGTGATTCGAATAGAAGATAAACAGATCGATGCATCTGTTGCAAATAAATTAAAAGAGTTAAGACAAGAATTAGTAAAATAAAGAACATTTAATTAATCAAAATGGCAGATTTAAAACCAGCAGAAATTTCGGCAATTTTAAGAGAACAATTGTCAGGTGTAAAAACTGAAGCTGAATTGCAAGAAGTAGGTACCGTATTACAAGTAGGAGACGGTATTGCACGGATTTTTGGACTCAATGGCGTTCAATACGGGGAATTAATTGAATTCGACGGGGGAATGCGAGGAATTGCACTAAATTTAGAAGAAGATAACGTTGGAGCGGTATTATTAGGTCGTTCTTCAGCGGTAAAAGAAGGCGATACAGTAAAACGTCTTGGACGAATTGCTTCAGTTCAAGTTGGTGATGGAATGGTTGGAAGGGTTGTTGATACCTTAGGAAATCCAATCGATGGAAAAGGACCAATTGCAGGTGAATTGTTTGAAATGCCAATTGAGCGTAAAGCTCCGGGAGTAATCTTCCGTCAGCCGGTAAATGAACCGCTACAAACAGGAATTAAAGCAATTGATGCCATGATTCCAATCGGACGAGGACAACGGGAGTTAATTATTGGTGACCGTCAAACGGGTAAAACAACCGTAGCGATTGACACCATCATTAATCAAAGAGAGTTTTACGACCGAGGTGAGCCTGTGTTCTGTATCTATGTTGCCATAGGTCAAAAAGGTTCTACAGTAGCCGGAATTGTTAAGAAATTAGAAGATGCAGGTGCGATGGCCTATACGGTTGTTGTAGCCGCAAATGCATCTGATCCTGCGCCAATGCAGTTTTATGCGCCAATGACAGGAGCTGCAATTGGTGAATATTTTAGAGATTTAGGTAAGCCAGCTTTGATTGTTTATGATGATTTGTCGAAACAAGCAGTTGCTTACCGTGAAGTATCCCTTCTTCTTCGTCGTCCTCCAGGTCGTGAAGCATACCCAGGGGATGTATTCTACTTACACTCAAGACTTTTAGAGCGTGCAGCAAAAGTTATTAAAGACGATACCATTGCCGCTCAAATGAACGATCTTCCTGAATCTTTGAAAGGAAAAGTAAAAGGAGGAGGTTCATTAACCGCATTACCAATCATTGAAACGCAAGCGGGTGACGTTTCGGCTTATATCCCAACCAATGTAATTTCCATTACAGACGGACAGATTTTCTTGGAATCTGATTTGTTTAATGCCGGGGTTCGTCCAGCGATTAACGTGGGTATTTCTGTATCACGGGTTGGAGGTTCTGCTCAAATCAAATCCATGAAAAAAGTGGCAGGTACCTTAAAACTAGACCAAGCGCAATACCGTGAATTGGAGGCGTTTTCTAAGTTCGGTTCGGATCTAGACGCGGCAACTAAAGCCGTACTAGACAAAGGAGCAAGAAACGTAGAGATTTTGAAACAGCGCGAAGGAGATCCGTTCCCAGTTGAAAAACAAATTGCTATTATTTACATTGGAACCAAAGGATTAATGCAAAATGTTCCTGTAGCTAAAGTTAAAGAGTTCGAAATCGATTTCTTAACCTTCGTTGAAAGTCATCATCCAGAGGTATTAGCAGCGCTTAAGGCGGGTCAGTTCAACGATGAATTAACCGACGTTTTAACTAAATGTGCTAAAGACATCGCAGGAAAATACTAATCATCAGTTTTAATTGACATGGCAAACCTAAAGGAAATACGTAATCGAATAAGCTCAGTATCGTCAACCATGCAGATTACCTCTGCTATGAAGATGGTTTCTGCTGCGAAATTGAAGCGTGCTCAAGATGCCATTACACGATTACGTCCTTATGCATCTAAATTGCGATATATCCTTGAGAATGTAAGCAGCTCTTTGGATTTATCTGAGAATATGTATGCTGAGAATCGTGGCCAAGAGCGTGTATTAATTGTTGCAATTACGTCCAATCGAGGCCTTTGTGGAGGATTTAATAGCAACATTATTAAGCGTGTGAATTCCTTAATCAAGAATGATTTTACGCAAAACAGTGTATCTGTAGTGTGTTTAGGGAAGAAAATTAAAGATGTAGTTAAGAAAACAGATGCATATTTTGTAAATGATACGCTTGCTCCTCTAGAAGATATCATGGCGAATCCAGCCTTTGATCGTACCGCTCAAATCGGTGAAGAATTAATGAGACTGTTTCGTTCAAAAGAGGTAGATAAAATTGTATTGGTTTATAATCGATTCTTAAACGCCGCAAATCAGTCAATTGAAGTAGAAGATTTTCTACCAATTGTACCAGGAGTTGGTATGGAGTCTGGACCAAGTGATTACATTTTTGAGCCGAATAAGGAAGATATTGTTTCAGAATTGATTCCGAAGTCCTTAAAGACTCAACTTTTCAAAGCCTTATTAGATTCAGTAGCTGCCGAACACGGCGCACGGATGACTGCCATGCATAAAGCCACAGATAATGCCTCAGATTTGAAGCGTTCGCTTACCTTGAGTTATAATAAAGCTCGACAAGCAGCAATTACCAATGAGATTTTAGAAATTGTTGGTGGTGCTGAAGCATTGAATGCGTAACTTTACTCAAAAGGCCTAGCCCATGAGTGATACCATTAAAGTTCTTATTGTTGATGACCACAAGCTTATTAGTGAAGCGTGGTCAAGCTTGTTAAAGGATGCGCCACAGATTGTGGTATGCGGTACAGCAGATTCTGAAGAAACTGCGTTTGATCAAGCATTTATTCATAAACCTGACATTGTCTTAATGGACATCAATTTGGGAAGCGGATCAGGGTTAACCGCTGCCTCTAAGATTTTAGACTCTCTTCCTAAAACACGCGTGATTGGCTTATCACTTCACGACGACATTACCTATGTAAAGAAGTTTCTTTCCTTGGGAGCTAAAGGTTATTTAACTAAAAATACCAATAAAAGTGAGTTGATCAATGCGATTCATTCCGTATCTAGAGGGGAATTGTTCATTGCAGCAGAGATCAAAGACCGCTATTTTGCTTCGCTTTTAAACGTAGATGAGAGTGAGAAGAAAGAATTAACGATGAAGGAAATCGAAATCGTTAAACTCATCGCACAGGGACTAACTTCCAAAGAAATTGGTGATAAATTGTTTGTTTCGCATCGAACCATCGAAACGCACCGACATAATATTTTAAAGAAATTGGATTTACCCAATGCTGCACAATTGAGCAGTTGGGCAAAAGATAAAGGCTACGTATAAGCTTATCCAATCGTAGGGCCACCCTCGAACCCACGTTCACTAACCAAGGCACTCAAGTTTCCTTCACTATCTTCGGCCATTAAGAGCATTCCCATAGATTCTACACCGCGAATTTTTCGAGGGGCTAAGTTCATTAATACTACTACAGATTTCCCGGTAATTTCATCCGGCGTATAATGTTGGGCAATTCCTGAAACAATGGTTCGCTCATCGATTCCAGTATCTACCGTTAATACGAGTAGTTTATCGGCATTTTCCATTTTGCGAGCGCTTAGTACTTTGCCTAAGCGGATATCCATTTTTGTAAAATCATCAAATTGTATCAAGTCTTTCATGGCTGGGTACGGGCTACTGGGGGTGGTTGTTTGTGTTAATTTAGCTTTTTCTTCAGTTACTAATTCATCACTGATTTTCTCAAATAGGATCTCCGCAGGATTTAGTGTATGCCCTGCAGGGATAAACGGTAGCATGGTGTTCCATTCATCCGCAGCCAAGTTGAGCATCTGATAAATCTTGTGTGAAGTCTCGGGTAGAAAGACTTGAGCCATTCGTGCCAATTCCCTGGTGATTTGCAGTGAGGTATTCAGAATGGTAGGAACGCGATCAGGGGCTGTTTTTACTTTTTTCCAAGGTTCTTCATCTGCAAGGTACTTGTTGCCAAGGCGCGCAATATTCATCATTTCCTGTTGCGCCTCACGGATTTTGTACCCATACATTAACGTTGAAATACGTTCTTCAACAGCCTGTAATTTTTCAAATAATGCGTGCTCAACCGAAGTTAATTCGCCGGCTTCAGGTACGCTACCTTCGTAATATTTATGCGTAAGAACTATCGTTCGATTGACAAAGTTTCCAAGAATATCTGCCAATTCAGAATTCACCCGAACTTGATAATCCGCCCATGTGAACTCGGAATCTTTGTTCTCTGGAGCGATCGAGGTGAGCACATACTTTAATTCGTCAATTTTATTGGGATAGGTATCCAAGTATTCATGCAACCATACCGCCCAATTGCGTGAAGTAGAGAATTTATCTCCCTCTAGGTTAAGGAATTCGTAGGCCGGCACATTATCAGGAAGGATAAGGTCGCCATGCGCCTTGAGCAAAATCGGAAAAATTATCGCGTGAAATACAATGTTATCTTTTCCAATGAAGTGAACTAATTTTCGGCCTTCAGCCTCAGTTTTTCCCCAGTAGGTTCTCCAATCTTTTCCGTGTTGATCAGCCCATGCTTGCGTTGCCGAAATGTATCCAATGGGAGCATCTAACCAAACGTAAAGTACTTTTCCTTCTGCGTTCGGTAAGGGTACTGGTACGCCCCAATCTAAATCACGCGTCATGGCCCGTGGTTTCAATCCGGCATTAATCCACGACATGCACTGACCGATAACCTGGTTTTTCCAAGAGGAAGGATTATGTTGTTGCACACCATCTAATTTCCCTTGCTGTATCCATTCCGTTAACCATTCCTCATGCTTGTTCATTGGTAAATACCAATGAGACGTTTCTTTTAATATGGGTGTGGAGCCAGAAAGCGTAGAAATCGGATTGATGAGGTCGGTGGGACTTAAATCAGAACCACATTTTTCGCATTGGTCGCCGTAGGCGGCAGGGTGCTGGCATTTCGGACAGGTTCCAGTAATGTATCGATCGGCAAGAAATTGATGAAAAGATTCATCATAATACTGCATGGAAGTTTCCTGTGTAAAGGCGTTTTTTTCGTGTAAGGTTTTGAAAAAATCCGAGGAGACCTTGTGGTGAAGTGGACTGCTTGTGCGGTGATAAATATCAAACGAGATCCCAAAGCGTTGAAATGCATCTTGAATTTGGTGATGGTATTTATCGACGATTTCTTGAGGGCTTATGCCTTCTTTTTTTGCTCGAAGGGTTATGGCTGCACCGTGTTCATCACTTCCGCAAATGAATAAAACATCGTCTTTTTTTAAACGCAAAAAGCGAACAAAAAGATCTGCAGGTAAATATACCCCAGCCACGTGTCCTAAATGAAGGGGTCCGTTGGCATAGGGAAGTGCAGCGGTAACGGTGAAAGCCTGTTTCTTCATATTGCAAAGATACCCAAAGGAGGACATAAAAAAAGGGGCCGAAGCCCCTTTCCCATAAAAACTATAGTTGATTATTTCTTAACTACGTTAAATTGTGCAGTTTTTCCGTTTTCAAGCGTAACGTTGAAAATGTACATTCCATTTGTTAAGCCTTCTAATGAATAGTTAGAAGTACCATTCACTAAATTGATTGCACGGGTTGAAACAATTTTACCTGCAATATCAGTTACCACTACTTGAGCAGCACCTTCACCGTCGATGGTTAAATCGATGTTGTTTGCAGTTGGGTTTGGATAAGCCATCCCATTTACTGTTGACGCTTCATCTAATCCAATGCTATTTGCATCAATAACGCGAAGAACAAGGGCGTTAGGAACATCTGCACCAAATCCAGCAGCAAAATATGCACCATCACTTTCAATTGGCGACATTGGTTGTGCATAGTAATTGTAGTTCCATGTGTGGTCTCTTGAACTTTCAAATCCTAAATAAACATCAAGATTTACGGTTTGAGCACATGCTAAGTAACGAACATTATCTTCTAACACAACAGCTTGATCAAAGGCACCATATACTAAATTACCTTGTAAATCACTTGGATAGTAGTAGTAACCACCTGCAACCTGAGTAAGGGTGTTGAATCCAAAGTTTGCATCGTTCAAGTCAACAAAGTTGTCTTCCCATTTGTACAAGGTAAGGGCAATTTCTTCACCGTCTAAGGTTACACCAGATGCAGCCAAGGTTGTTGCTGAGAAATGAAGCCCAGTAGCAGCGATTCGACTTGCGTTGGCGTCTTTTAACACGGTACAAACTGAATATGTTGCATTATTTGTACTTGGTCGGTAATGCGCAGAAGGAACAGCATTTCCAGTAGCAACATCAATGTTAGCAAAGGTGTATAATGAATCCTGGATTACGAAATCATAACTCGCTGAATTATCAGAAGGATCATCATCTGGGGTTCCATTATCCAGTGCGATTGTATAGGTTAAGGTATAGCGACCCATTGGGTAAGAAGCCAAAGAGAATTGAGGCAATGCATTCGCTTGTGTTGGATCTACATCTACACTATCCGCCGCATTGATATTTAATCCGTTTACTGTATTGTTATAAACAACGTTACCAGTTGGATCTGTAACTGTTGCGTTTAACGATACATTCGCTTGCGCTTGGTTACCAAAGTTGTAAATACGTGTTCCTAAGTCAAAGTTGAATTCTGAACCATTCTGGGCCAAGAACGATACCACACCACCTTGTTTTGGGATAAGGGTAGAGGATACAGTCATTCCTGCGTCGTTTGGATTTAGACCAATTTTGTTTCCAAGGAACATTACTACGGGTCCGTTTGCCATTTCTTGGATGATGTTCATTCCGTCTGTAAAGTCAAGCATTACTACAGGGATGGTGACATTTGCTCCGGCAGCACCAGGACCCATGTTAATCCATTCTCCTGGGTTACGGTTAACAACAATTACACCCACAGCTCCAGCATTTTGCGCATTAATCGCCTTAGTTCCAAATTCACAGGTATTTCTGAAAACTACCGCAATTTTACCAGTAAGGTCATTAATAAGCGGATTACATCCTTCTTGTGAAATGGGATTCCCTTGAGGATTTGTACCTGGAGTACCATCTTCAACTAACATTAGGGTATCTTCAACCCATGTATTAGGGATTAAAAAATCTGGAGTGCCCCAGCCCCCAGCAGGATCTGCCCAAGTAAAGGTGTAATTTCCCGTAATTGATGCTGGAGAAATTCCCTTACAAATTACTTGAGAAGACGCATAAGCAACGAAAAAGAGCGCGCTTACGGAAAGTAACAGTTTTTTCATAGGTATAACAATTTAAAATTTACGTCGTGAATGTAATAAATATTCCGAATGTAAACAAACTGTTAAGTTGAAAAAACCTACTTAACGAAGTAAATAATTGAATATATAAGTGCGGCTAGTGCACCACTTACAGGAATCGTTAAAATCCACGCCCATAGCAGGTTAATCGTAACACCCCAACGTACGGCACTTAAACGACGCGTTGCTCCAACACCAATAATAGAACCAGTGATCGTATGTGTTGTAGAAACAGGGATACCGAAGTTAGAAACGGTAAAGAGTGTTAGGGCTCCGGCGGTTTCAGCACAAACACCTTCTAATGGTGTAACTTTGGTGATTCTGGACCCCATGGTTTTTACAATTTTCCAACCGCCCATCAAGGTGCCTAATCCAATCATCAGATAACATCCGAACGCAATCCAAAACGGCATGGTGTCCGAATGTACTTTGGTTTTAATTTTGTAACCGCTTTTTAGTTCTCCATTTGGATTTACAACACTGCTAAATAAACCAGCATGAGCATATTTTGGATTAAGTGTCTTATCATTAAAAATGGTATCTTTCGTTTTAGCGTCGCAAAGCGATTTTCCGTTTAGATAGACCTCCAGTTTAGTGAGTGAGGTATCGATGGCTTCAAAGCTTGGTAGTGTCTTCATTCCCTGAGCAACTAACTTCCCTTTTTTATCATACAAAACCGTACCCTCTGCATCAACAATTTCTTTATGGTTAAGGTAATACAAGTTGGAATCGATCACCGCATATTCTGGTTTAAATTTTTCTAGTTTACCTTCTTCGTTGTGGTATTCTACTTGCACCAGTTCTGTGATTGCGAATTGTTTGCCAATTAAATCTTCCTTGCCTTCTTTTCTTGCCATGTTACCATAAACCAATAAGGCCGCACAAATAATCCCCATTACTTTTTGAGAATCTGCGCCACCATGGCCTAAGGAAAATGCGGCGGAAGAAAGAAGTTGTAGCTTTTTGTGCATTCCTGCTTCACGTAATGCAGAAGGTCTGTTTCTGAAAACAAGGAATTGATAAGCGTAAACTAGAATAAATATCAAAATCATCCCAGCAACAATATACAACATGATAGGTTTAACATCTAAATACTCAATCATGAATAACATAGCAAATACCGTGATGGTAGTTAAGATCAAAATCACAAGCATTTTATACCAAAAATTTCTAGCAATAGTAACTACTGTTATTAAGTATGAAATGATCCCACCGATAATTGGCGCAAGAAAAATAAATAAGATAACAGTTAGAATTTCTTTTCCAGCAATCACACCAAACCCTTCCCAAATTGATCCTTTGGCAATGGCAACGTGAGTAACCGCTGCTCCTGCAAACCCACCAATCAGTGTGTGCGAAGAAGAGGACGGAATCCCAAGCCACCAAGTGAGCAAGTTCCATGCGGTAGCGGCCAATAAACCGGCTAATATCACCCATAAATCAATGGCGGTATTATCAACAGTTTTTGCAACTGTATTACCAACGCTCATGTCAAATACCCAAAACGCTAGCACGTTAAAAAATGCAGCCCATATTACGGCCTGAAGAGGGGTTAACACTTTTGTGGAAACTACGGTAGCAATGGAATTTGCTGCATCGTGAAACCCATTGACGAGGTCAAATAATAACGCAATGCCAATAACGACGAGAAGAAGTGTAAACATGAGAAAGGCTTATTTTAGAAAAAAATTAGGCGAATTTTACTACAATGGATTCAATGACATTCCCGGCATCTTCACATTTATCCGTTGCCGTTTCCAAGACCATATACAATTCGCGACGCTTAATTAATTCTTTGGCGTCCACATCGGATTCAAATAAACGCTCAATGCTCATATCAAAAATGTTGTCGGCGTTATTTTCTACACTATTAATTTTAATAACGCATTCTATTATTTTTTGCGTGTTCTTTAGGTTACGAAGTTCCATCACGGCTTGTTTCAACGCTACAACTGCTTCTCGAATTGCTTCTGCACTTTTTTGAATCCCTTGATCTTGTAGCGGATCAATTTTGTAGAAGTTTATTTTTTTACCCGCAGCAAAAATATAGTCTGCCACATCATCCAAAGCACTGGCAAGGCTGTGAATATCTTCGCGGTCAAATGGGGTAATAAAGTTACGTCCCAGTTCCACAAAAATAGTGTGTGTAATGTCATCGTTTTGATGTTCAATGTCATGCATTTCTTTAATCAAAACTTCTCTTTTGTTGTAATCTGGTTCATGAACAACTTGAACTAATTTCTCTGAAATTAACTGAAGGTTGTCGCTTGCTTTTTCAAACAACTCATAAAACACTTTATCCTTCGGTAAGAAATAACTTAAAAAACCTGCCATAATTCAATTTTTTTGTCAAATGTATTAAGCTCCGCTGAAAATATATCTGTTAAGCACCAATGTTAACTTAATGGTAACATACTCTAAGGGTAGTTTTACTTTTGAATTCAATGTAAAATGAGTTTAATCTAACTGGCAGACGCTTCTATTAAACGCCATAATGTTAAGTTAATGTTAACAGTATTAAGATTGAGTTAAAGATATGATAAGCGAAAATTAAATTAATGTTAAGCATGTAGCTTTGCCGAAAAAATATCAAAATGAAAGTATTATATTTTATGGTTTTCTTGCTTTTAGCAATCAGGGTTTCAGCCCAAACAACCAAAGACTCAATCCAAAAATCAGAAAAGTGGTATGATAAAATTCAGATTCGCGGGTACGCTCAAGTTAGATACAACGGCTTACTTCAGACAAATGAAGACCTAGAATGTGAACAATGTGATAAAAGTTGGGGAGGGGATAACGATTTTTTTATCCGTCGGATGCGACTAATTTTTTATGGTCAGCTTTCTTCTAGGGTTTATTTTTATGTTCAGCCAGATTTTGCTAGTTCATCAAGTACAACAGCACTACATTTCGGTCAATTGCGTGATGCGTATTTTGACGTGGGTATTGACGAAAAAAGTCAATTTCGTTTTCGCATAGGGCAATCAAAAGTTCCATATGGGTTTGAGAATATGCAGTCTTCTCAAAATCGATTACCTCTTGATCGAGCGGATGCATTAAATTCAGCGGTATCCAATGAACGGGATTTGGGGTTGTTTTTTTATTGGGCACCAACCAATAAACGAAAGTTATTCTCAAGTCTTGTTAGTTCGGGCTTGAAGGGATCAGGAGATTATGGTGTTTTTGGTATTGGGGTTTATAATGGACAAACCGCAAACCGCCCGGAATTAAATGCTAACAAACATATAGTTACACGGGTTAGCTATCCATTCGAAGTTAAGAAACAAATTCTTGAATTAGGAGTGCAGGCGTATACCGGTAAAGTTACCTTAGCCTCTACCTCTTCAGGTGTGAATTATGCTGAAGATAAACTGTATGACGATCAACGCGTGGCGGGTACCTTTGTTCTATATCCAAAACCGTTTGGTATTTTGGCAGAGTATACTGTAGGACGAGGTCCCCAATTCGATAAAACCTTGGACTCTATTACTACTCAACGCTTACATGGTGGATATGTAACCGCTTCGTATAAATTGAATTTTAAAAATAATATTCTAATACCTTTTGTGCGTTACCAAGTATATCATGGTGGGAAGAAACATGAATTGGATGCGCGTAGTTATGATGTACAGGATTTAGAGATTGGAGCTGAATGGCAAATGACAAAGTATTTTGAATTGGTGGTGATGTATACCATGTCATCTAGACGATTCGAAGATTTTGTGAACCAGGACAATTACCAACGAGGAAATTTACTTCGAATTCAAGCACAAGTTAATTTTTAAAATGGATTGATATTAAAGCAAAAAAGGGGCCTTGGCCCCTTTTCTAATTAGACGATTTTTTTACTTCGCTGCCTCAAATTTCGCTGCAACCAATTCCCAATTAATTACATTGAAAAATGCTTCGATATAATCTGGGCGTCTGTTTTGATAATGCAAATAGTAGGCATGTTCCCAAACATCTAAGGCAAGAATTGGCGTGCCTTGACATCCTTCACCCATCAAGGGATTGTCTTGATTTGGAGTTGAACATACTTCGAGTTTTCCGTTACTCACGCACAACCAGGCCCACCCTGAACCAAAGCGCGTTACCGCGGCTTTTGTAAACGTGTCTTTGAATCCTTCAAACGAACCAAAGGCCTCATCGATTGCAGTGGCTAATTCACCACTTGGGTTACCGCCACCGGTAGGGCTCATGATTTCCCAAAACAAATTGTGGTTCCAAAATCCACCGCCGTTGTTACGCACCGCTGGTTTATCCTTACAATTGGATAGGATCTCTTCGATTGTCGCATGCTCCATATCGGTTCCGGCAATCGCGTTATTTAAGTTTGTTGTATACGCTTGATGATGTTTTGAATGGTGGATTTCCATAGTACGCGCATCAATGTGCGGTTCAAGGGCATCATAGGCGTAAGGTAATTTAGGTAGTTCAAATGCCATGAGTTTACGTTTTAATGATTTATACAAAGGTACAAATATATGTACCGTTTTGTTTACCAAATCTACAAAAGTCCTTTCGCTTTGAGGGTAAGATATTTATTAATTACAGCGGTCGATAATTCCTCCGGTTTTGTTAAAATCGTTTGAATCCCCATCGCATTTAATTGTTTCGCCATTTTCTCCTTTTCAATTAACATCTTACTCGCTAAGATTCCTTGATAAAATTGACGTTGGTTATTCGGACTTAAGGTTGAAAACTGTTCAAGCTCCTCGTTCTTAAACATGACCACAACCAACAAGTTTCTTTTTTTTAACTGAAGCAAATAAGGAAGTGAACGCTGTAAGGTAAACGGGTTCTCGAAATTGGTGAATAATAAAAGCAAGGAGCGGGTTCTTACTTTATCATTCACATGCTGTTGCAAGAGTTCGAAGTTTGAATCCTGAAAGGTGGTTTTTTGTGCATAAAGCACTTCTAATATTTTCTTTAATTGAATGCGCTTATTTGACGCACTCAGCGTTGCTCCAAGTTTATCCGAAAAGGTAAACAGTCCGATTTTATCACTCTTGTGCAAACAAATGTTCGACAATACTAAGGTTGAATTAATGGCGTAGTCTAGCATGCTTAGGCCCATAGATTCCATTTGCATAATTCGGCCCTTGTCAATAATACAATAGACATTCTGTGATTTCTCCTCCTGGTACTGGTTAACCATCAGTTCATTTTTCCTGCTTGTCGCTTTCCAATTGATGCTTTTTATTTCATCACCTGGAACGTAATTCCGAATTTGCTCAAACTCTCTTGACATGCCAATTTTTCGTACACGCTTAATCCCGGATTGAATTTTGTTTTGCTGAAAAAGCATTTGTTCGTAACGCTTCATTTGCAAGATCGATGGGTAAACATGAATCGGTGTAGCATGTGAAATTATACTCCGGCGCTCTATCAACCCGAAAATCGACTTTGTGAAAATGTAGGTATCCGAGAACCCATAAACTCCGCGTTTTTTTGGGATGTATTCATAAGAAATCTCAAGACTTTCTAAGGGATTTAATGAGGCATTATAGTGCTTCGTTCGTTCTTGCATGTCCACGGGATACCCTTCGTTAACCGTAAACCAAACCTTGGTTTTTCCTACGTTAGACAAGGTTAATTTAATTGGATTCCGATCGCCTAAACTTAGTTTTTCTTGATACTCTTTCACATAACGTACCGGTTTTACCACCACAAACAAGAAAAGTAAATCACAGATAAATAGTAGCCCGATGCCATAAAATGATATGGCGGATAACCAAATTATTTGGTGTGAAACATATCCCATCGCCGTGATGATGATGGCAATACCAAACAATAAGAAAAACCGATTACTCAGGCTAATTTGACGCATCTAACTTATCTTGGTATTTCGATTTCTGCAAGTATTTGACGAATTACTTCTTCTGTGGTGATTCCTTCCATCTCAGCTTCAGGAGTCAAGATTATACGGTGAGTAAGTACCGGCAGCGCAATGTATTGAATATCCTCTGGCGTTATGAAATCCCTACCACGCAATGCGGCCAGCGCTTTTCCTGCCCTTAACATCGAGAGCGACGCGCGCGGCGAGGCCCCTAAATAGAGTTTGGCGTGACTTCTTGTTCGGTGTGTTATGGCAGCAATGTAGTTGATTAAGCTCGCTTCAATAACCATTTCCTGCATCAATGTATGCACGCGCTTAATGTCTTCACTCGAAAACAATGGCGTAATACGATCCATATCTATTGGCCCATTGGCCGCCTTATATCGGGTTAAAATATGTGCCTCCTCTTCTAAACTTGGATAGTCCATTTTAATCTTAAAAATAAACCGGTCTAATTGAGCTTCTGGAAGGCTATAGGTACCTTCTTGTTCAATAGGGTTTTGGGTTGCGATTACTAAAAATGGAAACTCCATTGGGTATTGAACACCATCAAAAGTAATTTGACGTTCTTCCATCACTTCAAACAATGCAGCTTGTGTTTTAGCAGGCGCACGGTTTATCTCATCGATTAAAACGATGTTCGAGAATATCGGTCCTTTATTAAAAATGAATCGCCCTTCTTTCATATTAAAAACACTGGTTCCAATGACGTCAGACGGCATTAAATCAGGGGTGAATTGGATTCTTGAAAAGTCTACCTTCATCAAACGAGCGATTAATTTTGCACTTAAGGTTTTTGCTACCCCAGGAACTCCTTCAAGCAATACATGCCCATTGGCAAAGACCCCTGCTAAAATAAGTTCAACAATATGCTCTTGTCCGATCACATGCTTGCCGATTTCAGCCCGCAGTTCGTTAACTTTTTGTGCAACCCATAATAATTCCGAATTGTTTCGTTCGAAACTAAGTTTATCCGTTGGTTGTTGTTCTTCCATGATGTTTTTGTTTTATATAAGTGACTAATTCTGAATAAGCAAACCGAGAAGAATCCCACCGTGGAATACTGAGGCTACGGTGCGCTTTCGTGCTGTAAAATTCAAGTTCATTGTGCTGTTCATTGTAGCTGATTATGCAAGGAACTCGTTGTCCGAGTAATGGCAAATAATAAGTGGTTTCTGAATCTTCGATGCGGATTAATGGTGTTCGGAACCTCAAAATTCCAAGGCCGATGAGTATGCCGCCAATAACGGCAATGCCCGGACCTATAGGATTGGAATGTGCAGAACTGTAAAACCCAAAGAACACAAAGATTACTCCGATCATAAATACAAAGAAACTAATGGTGGCATTGCGATTGACAACTATTGGGAATTGTTTTGGGTTTTCTAAACTTTTTATAATTCCTGCCTTGGATAAGAAACTATGTGTGTTTCTTGCTGTTAAATAGACATGCGCCATGTCAACCTGATCGCTCGGAGCACTAATAAAGCTCAATGTCTCGTGAATTATTTGGTTCTCTAAGCCAGTCTTTTCCTTCAAGACACGAAGTTTATCCTCATTGGATAATTTGCTTAAATCGGTGTAGAATGCGCGGAGAATTGCGTGGAAGAATTGTTGTTTGACCAGGGTAAACGCGACTGAAGGGGATTCGTGCGACTGATAAATCGATGAAATTGTTTGTATATAGGTGGCGGTTAACTTACTTGGTGCATCCGGAAGTGGAATAATGGCTCGTTTCCGTTTACCTGCAAAAAACGCGAATAAAATTAATCCGATCAATAAGGCAAATGTGGCATGTTTTAAGGCGGGATGTTCATTAATCAGCTTAAGTAACGAATCTTTATCTTCTTGGACTGAATCCTCCCAATTGTATTCTGTTTGCCATTTTAATGTAGCATAACTAAGAAATAATACCCGATCATAGGATTTCAGCTTGCTAATTAGAAATTCCGCGTGCGCTTCCCCGGCAGGACTTAACAATTGGTAATTTACAATAGCCTTCGGGTAAAAGCCCATTAATACCTGTCCTTTTCCAACCGGAAACGTTGTTTCAACTACTAGGCCATTATTGCTGCTTAGTACTGGTTTATTACAGGGTTGCATTCCGAAGGTTCTAGCCGAAATCGTATCAGCTTGATAGAGGTGATATAAGTTATAGGCTTTATTGCGGGTTTTTAATGGAATTACCCGATCATAGGCATAACTAATGTTTCCCGCTAGATTTAGGCTGTCATAAACCCATTGATATGTTTTATTCGCAAATAACATTAACCCATCACCTTGTTTAACTCGGGTTATGATGTTCTGAAATTGGGAAGGCTTTAAAGTGACTGTATCTCCGATCATCACATAGAGTGTGCGTTGATTCGTGCTTAATAAGGTATCTAATCTATTTTCATTCGATATGTGTTGAATCTTAGATTTGGTCACGGACTTTTGCAACAGCATGTTGAAATAATACAAGCCATAGGGGTCTTTACTATCAAACTCATATTTGGTATACCAATCTGAACTTTTATAACCAGAAGCAGTTCCGTCGCCCTGTCCTTGGATTAAAAATATTAACCCTCCTCCCAGGATGAAGACCACAGCAATCCCAATAAAAAGCAAGCGTTTATTCATGTGCTTTTAAGGTGTTAAGGAAGCTTTTCAATGTAGGTTCAACTTCATTGAATCGGGAGTTATCAATTTCATATTCACCATACCAAATCACATCAAACACATGAATACAGGATTGAAATTCGGATCGGAAATTCGGGTTTTTTAACCCAATGAGGTATTCATGGTTGGTTTTTTCACGTGTCCATTTAATTTGATTAAGCCGAATTAATTCTTTTAGAATAAGGGTGAAATAAATTCGTACCGCTTCTCTGTATTTTTCCTTAGAAATAGCTTGCTCTAAGCGTTTTTCTAGATCAGATACAGGAACAATTTCAGGATTCCAATACTCATCATATCGCTTAAAATTAGGTAAGGATTTACCTGAATTTTTCACAATCAAATAAAAGATGATGAATAATCCCAATGCTACGACAATAAAAAGTAAAACATTTAAAACCCATGATGGCATCGTCCCGGGCTTTGCGATGTCTGGCTCGTCAAAATCCGGTCCATCGATGCTCGGCATTTCTGGAAGTTCCGGTTCTTTTAGTAAGTTCTTCTCTCGAATTTGTTTTTTGGCTAAATGCTGTTGATATTTTTCGTGATAATGCGCTAAAATACTGTCAGAATACGCTTGTTTATTTTCAATTACATAGTCATCGGTATTGTCGGATGATTGAATAATTCCTCCTGGACTGTTATTCCATTCTTTTCTTAAATGATCGTTGCCTTGCTTGGGATAGCTCGTGTTTTTCAACTCCTGCTTTAAGGGGTTTTGCGCAAGGCTTAAACCAACGCTAAGAGATATAATTAAATTCAATATGTGAGCTCTCATTTGCCTTGAATTTCTATATATTCTTTTAATCGACTGCGCTCACCATAATGCATTCCCTCTTTTTTTAGGTTTACTGCTTCTCGTTTTTCAAGCATTGAAAAATAGGATAAGGAAAGCAATACAAACCAAAAAACTAGGGTAAATAGCAAAACTACGAGATAAACGACTTCCCTAAACAAATTAGTCCAATACACACTGTTTAATCCGGCATTATCAAGAAATGGAGTTGTTCCATTAACGATGAGGTCTAAAAGATCAGGCACTTCATTTTGAATACTATATACCCCGGAAATTGGCTGACAAATAGCTGCAACAGTAAGAATCCCCATACTCATCAATCCAACTAAGGTAAAATAGGATTTTGCGCTGTATCGCAGTCCTTTTTTGATTGCTTGAGAAATCGCCTGATCTGGATATGCTATGGAAACAGGGAGATAAATTAGAAAAGGATAGGCCAGTAGCGTGGGTAATAAGATATACCACGGAAAAATAAAAATCGGGAACAATAAAAGTATAAACATAACAAATACCCGCAGGAACATGTGCCTTGCATAGCGTGGCCAAGACAAGGAACATAATCCCGCTTTGATTAATAAACTGTGATAAGTAACTAAAAAGATAAAGGATATGAGTGCAACCCAAAGTAGGCAGATCAGTATGTCTACAGATGTACTGAAAGCGTATCCGAGCATAAACGAAAGGTGACTTGCCCAATCAAACCAGTAAACAAAGGTTAAATCCTCAGGGAAAAGCAAGGCACGAAAAAGAATTAAGCCAAGGCCAATTGGCATTACAACCTTAAAAATGGGTTTCATGGTGGTTCCTAAGGTTTGAAAATACAATACAATGCCTTGCCGATAAACTTGCCAAACAGACCGAACGCTTAATAAATCAATGGTTTCTGGATGCGGTTGTTTAAAATTGGTTTCTTCAAATAAGCGCGTTGGATAACGTTGGGCTTGATATATAGGAAGAAAAATATATAAAAATCCAATTAAAAAGAATGAACCAAGAATAATGGTCCATTTTGAGGCATCCGGTAAGGTATCGTAATTTCGGGTAACATAACTTTCTAAGTATCCTGCGAGCACGATAAATGGCAAAATGCTCAACATGATTTTAGCACCACGTGCAAAACTTGCTTTAAAGGCCTGTATTCGCGAAAAACTCCCAGGAAACAGCCATCCAGAACCTGCGGTAATCCCAGCGCCTGCAGCGAGTGCGATGCTTGAAATTTCAAATGCGCCATGGATCCAAATCCCTAAGAAACTCGTGATTAAAAGGCCCTTTTTTAAAAACATATGTTGGAATGCCCCAAGCATGACCCCATTGCCGAAAAGGAAAAACTGCGTGCCAAGCGTGAAGAATATTCCTGCAAAAAAGGTTAGGATTGAAACCATCAGGTTGTTCCCCGTGATTTGAATGAACATCATAAAGGAACTGCTTCCTTCATAAACACCCAAGGGATTTCCTTTTTCGATGTTTTCCATGGTCATTTCTACGTATCCTTCACCCAATACCGTAGCCGTAAATTCCGGGTATACACTGCTCGATATCCAACCAAGGGCGATGTAGGCCAAAAAGCTAAGCAAGGCGAATCCCATATAGTTTTTCGACCGATATAATTCCAAGGGGAGCTCAATCGTCCAAAAGTCTACCACGTTTTTAAATGAAAACTTTTGATATTTATTTACCCCAATAAAGACCCGTTGTGCAAGTTGATTGAGATAAACCCTGATGGTTCTTCGTTTATAATACGTTTGTGCAAATCCCAAGTCATCCGTAATATCTAAATACAAATTACTTAAAGCTTCCGGGTCGCTCGAAAGATCTTTTTGCATCGATTCGAATCGTTGCCATTTTTCTTTATTTTTCCCGATAAACTTAGATTCTTTCAAAGCGCCCTAAAGGTACACTTTTACACTTAAATGTTACCTTTAATGCATGCAAGATTTCTTAAAAAAGGGCATCTAAGGAGTTGAATGCCGAATATTGAGCTACTGAGATTGGGAAGTGAACGAGAATTCAAAAAATTATTTGAATTGCAGGCACCGCGTATTCTGAATACCGCATTGTATCTTCTTGGGAATCGTCAAGACGCCGAAGATGTGACACAAGAAGTATTTAAATCGATCGTGGTTGGAGTGGCCGGTTTTAAGGCTGAATCAAGCATTCAAACATGGGTGTATCGTATTACCCTAAACAAGTGCAATGAGTTTTTACGTACCAAAAATCGTAAGAAAAGAAAAGGGGTAATGCTTAGCCTCTTTGACTCGCAACCTATAATTACCGAGGAATCACCCGAGTTGATTCATATCCTAAAGGAAGCGGAATGGCAAATTTGGCAACAAATACAAGGCCTGCCAGAAAAACAACGGATTGCCATGACCTTATTTGCTATGGAGGACCTAAGCTATCAAGAAATTGCCGATGTGATGAAGGTTTCAGTATCGGCTATCGAATCGCTCCTGTTTCGAGCAAGAACACAACTTAAAAAATATAAACCACATGAAAGCTGATCTTACCTTATTGAAAACACGCATCCCGGTTAGTGATGAACTGAGGGCCCGCTGCCTTGAGCGCCAATCCAGCATCAAGCCTGCGCGCCCCAATTGGCTAGTGGCGGCTTCCTTTTTAGTGCTTATTTCATTAAATGTTGCTGCTTGCTTGTTCGTCATAAAACAACAGCAAGGAACACGTGTAAGCTATCTTAACAATTTCGAATCGTATGAATAATTCTTGGAAAAACTGGGCTTTAATCCTGTTGGTAGGACTGAATGTCGTGCTAATTTTTTTATTGGTAACCCACAAACCACCCCATCCTCCGAGGCTCGCACAGGAGATGGCTTTGAGCAAGAAAAAAGCGAAGGCACTTGAAGCGCTAGAAACCCCATTTCTAATAGAGCGAAAAAATGAGTTGAACGAGTTGCGGAACCTGGAGCATCAGTTTATTCAATCTGCCATGAAGGGAGATACGCTCAAAATAAACGAACTGTTTGAATCGATTATTCTAAAGAAAAACAAGGATTTAATGCGAATGTACAGCTATTTTAGTGAATTAGGAGTGTTACTAAATACCAAAGAACAAGAGGATGTCCTTAAATTAATTGGTAATTTCGACCGTAAACCACGGCCTTAATGCTTCGATTCTTTTTATTCTTTTTTCTTTTTCCTTCGCTGGCTTTCTGCCAAATGACACTGATGCCACAGGTTGGTTCTGAGCGATTTGAATTGCACCAATTATATTCAATTTCGAATGGGGATTCAATTCGTATCGATCAGTTTAAGTGGTATATGAGCACTGCACTGGGAGAGGTTCATTTGGTCGATGCCTCTGAACCAAGCACCTATGCCTTACCCTTTTCAAGCAATGCCATTCAACTGGGGTTGGATAGCACCGCGAACACGGCCGGAAGATTTGATGGCGCATACGACCCCTTGCTCGGTATGTATTGGGCTTGGAATACAGGGTATATTCATCTGAAGTTGGTAGGGTGCCTTGTCCAAAAAGGGAATCAATTCCCCTTTGAATATCACATTGGCGGATATAAAGCGCCGTTTGAAACCTTTTTGCCGATTAAAATACCTGCAGGAACCAACAAGATATCCCTGCATTTGGAACGCTTATTTGCAGCCCTACCCATTACAACAGCGCCAA
>JACCDH010228829.1_pt1 | contig 32780 bp, 29 predicted proteins | sample 7442481 | NCBI WGS metagenome assembly JACCDH01 (sample SAMN15323433, study PRJNA562643) | freshwater metagenome | isolation source: river surface water | place: USA:Blue River Watershed | collected 2017-08-15
AATAACCAGTTGTATTATGGTGGTATTCCCGGATTTTTCAGAATGAGCGATGCAGGAGTCATAGAGGAAATCAAAGATGGCAAAGAACAAATTTTTACCAGTTTTATCGATTATAAACCTCCTTACATTGTTGTTGGCACTATCCAGTCTGGTGTCTACATCCTAAAAAATGGAAAGATTTACAAGCACTTTGACAACTTAAACAGTACTTTAGGTAATACTATCATTAAAATAAAACTGTATAAAAATACCATCTGGATTCTTAGTAACAAAGGTTTACACACCATACTTCTTGACGATTTTTCTATCAATTCTTTCTCGTACATCGGTGCAGTTGATTTAAATAATGGCAGTGACTTTACCATCAATCACGATTTGCTTTATCTGATTACGGCTCAAAAAACATACATGGTGGACATGCGGGAAATAAGAAAGAAACCACCAATTATTCCCATGTATTTTAAATATATTACAGTTGGAGGCACAAAAAACTTTAATCTGAATGGTCTTGAATTTGAGTATAATCAAAATAGTTTCGAAATAGGTATTGAGAGTCCTGCCGCCTCTGTTCTGGGCAATGTAGAATACGAATACAAAATCAATAATAGCAACTGGGTTTACCTCAATAACGGTCAGCGTGAATTGTATTTAAGTCAGCTCTCCCCAGGCAGCTATACCATCAGTGTCAGACAAATTGGAATCCCTACTCTTTACACTTTAACACTCTCTATTAAAAGTCCTTTTTGGGAAGACTGGTGGTTTTACATTTTAATTGTGTTAGCTGTTATTTCACTGATTGCTGTTTTCTATTACAACAGAATTAAAACGATGAGAAACAAAGCAGATTCTGAAATAGAAAAGTTTAAACTTGAAAAGGCCCTTCAGCTCAATGTTCTCAGTAGTATCCGTTCTCAGATGAATCCACACTTTTTATTCAATGCATTGAATACGATTCAGAGTTATATCTACCTGAATGATAAAAAACATGCTATCTCTTATCTGGGTAAATTTTCTGTATTAACGCGTAAAATCCTAGATGAATCCAACAGAGAAACAATCTCCCTATCCGAGGAAATCGAAACATTGGATTTGTACCTGCAACTTGAAAAAATGCGTTTTGAAAACACCTTAAATTATACTATCCATACAGATTCCATCGCGTATTCTGAACAGATAAAAATACCTCCAATGCTGATTCAACCGTTTGTAGAAAATGCTGTCAAACACGGCTTAATGCACAAGACCACAAACAGGCAATTATCTATCAATTTCACCTACCATCAGGAAGAAAAAATGATCACGGTGATAATAGATGATAATGGTATTGGAAGAAAACGTTCAGGTGAAATCAATTCAAAACGGAATGCTGCACACAAATCTTTTAGTACACAAGCTAATAAAACAAGACTGGACATCCTAAACAGTCATAGAAAAAACCCAATCAGTGTTACAATAACAGATAAAACAGATGAATACAATAACGCCACTGGTACAACAGTGCAAATCAATATTCCTGTTTTATAAATCAGAAGATTCAATTAATAAATTTCATAGTTAAAGTATTATATTTATAGGCAAATTTGAATGGTGTTAAAAGCAATCATAATAGATGATGAAATAAGAGCAGTAAAAATGCTGGAGGCAATCTTACAGGATACCTGCGCAGAGGATGTAAATGTTTGCGCAACTTGTCAGGACCTCCCAGAGGGTGTCAAAGCCATTAAAAAACACAAGCCGGACATCGTTTTTCTGGACATAGAAATGCCTGGTTACAGCGGACTCCAAATCCTTGATTTCTTTAATGAAGATGAAATAGATTTTGAAATCGTATTTACAACAGCTTATAACGAATTTGCCCTACAGGCATTTAAACTTTCTGCTATTGATTATCTCTTAAAACCTATTCAGCCAGAAATGATTCGAGAAGCTGTTAACAGAGTAATCAGTAAATATAACAAAACAGAAAACATCCTGAAATTTTCAGCTTTAAAACAAAATCTGGAAGTTGAAAACACTAAAAAAATAGCCGTAGCGATAGGTCAATCTATTAAATTCATAGATATTGATACCATAGTTTTTATTAAGGCCGAAGGCGCATATTCAGAATTAGTTCTGAAAGATGAAAGTAAAATTCTTGTGAGTAAAAATTTAAAACATTTTGAAGATGCCCTTTCAATAGCCAAAAACTTTATTCGCGTACACAAATCCTTTTTAATCAACACTCATTTCGTCAGCGAATATGTAAAAAGCGATGGTGGTTATCTGATATTAAAAGATAAATACGAAGTCAATATTACGCACGATAAAGTTGAGAAACTTCTGCAAGTTTTAGGCGCAAATTAGTCAATTATATATTTTTTGTTTTAAGCAGGGAGCCCTAAAGCTCCTTGTTTTTTATAATCCAAGTAACAGTTTCATACACTTGAATACCTCTGTGTTTTCGTGAGTTCCTTTTAATAGGCTGGCCCCTGGTCCGTATGCATATACAGGCACCATGATACCAGAGTGATGAGTGCTGGAATAATGATGTTTAATCGTTCTATTTTTCAGATCTCCGGCATCTAAACTTAAGCCACCTGTTTCATGATCAGCTGTCACTATCACTAGTGTATTGCCATCCTTTTTTGCAAAATCATATGCTGCTTTTACTGCCTTGTCAAAATCTATCAGTTCAGTAACCGTATAATTAAAGTCAGTGTCATGACCTCCCCAGTCAATCTGACTGCCTTCTACCATTAGGAAAAACCCTTTTTTATTCTGAGATAAATGCTGTAAACCTTGTTTTGTAATCATCTCCAGCCAATTACTTCTTTCAGCAGCTTTTGGTGGATGTATGCTATCGTTAAAAAAACAGAATTGCTTCTTAGAGGCGTCTACATTGGGCGATAGAGTACCTGAAGAAATCTGATAACCTCCTGCTATGAGTTTTTCAATATCAAAATAGGGCTTACCTGTGCCTGCCATAAAATCTATGCCTTTTCCATAAAAGTCGTTAGCAATCTCACGGTGCATCTCACGATTTTTCTGATGAGCATAAAAGGAAGCTGGAGTTGCATGTGTCACACTGCAAGTAGAAATTAATCCGGTTGATAACCCATTTTGCTCTGCCAATTCTAATATTGTCTTTCTCGACAAAGTATCTATCCCCACACCAATAGCACCATTAAAGGTTTTCTCTCCTGTGCTAAATGCTGTTGCTCCTGCTGCACTATCAGTGATATAATCGTTGGCAGAGGATGTTTTGAGTAATCCTAACTCAACAAAAAGATCCAGACTTAATCCTCCGGTCATAAATGAGGCCGCTGAGATTTGTGCCAGACCCATACCATCACCTATCAGTAAAATAATGTTTAAAGGCTTTTCTATTTTTTGACTAATTACTTTAGCACCACTTTGACAGTTGCTAAATAAAATGACCAAAGCCATCATTAGTGACAGAAATTTCCATTTATTCCTCATATTGCAAATTTGATGCTTTTCAAACAAAATAAGTCATGTTCGGCTTTGTTTTTTTTGAGATTGTTATTCTCGTTTTTAATTTTGAGTTATGACTGTACACAAATGTATCCAATGCAAAAAAGTAATGACCGGCAGAAGCGATAAAAAATTCTGTGACGATGGTTGTCGTAACTCCTACCACAACAGGCGTTACGGAAGAAAAACTGTAAGTATTAAACAGGTTAATTCTATTCTAAGAAAGAATCGGAGAATTCTTCAGGTCTTTATCCCTGGGAATGACACTATTCATGTTCCAAAAAGATCACTGGAAAGCAAAGGTTTCGACTTTAGGTTCTTTACCGGTATGGAGAAAAAAGGAAGAAAAACACTAATGTATTGCTATGATGTAGGCTATTCATTGGCAGAAGATGGTTTATGCGAAATGGTGCCTAATGCCGCAATTAAATAGACTTCAACCAGTTTCCCAGTAACTCTATACCAAAGTCAGTTAATATGGCTTCAGGGTGATATTGTATGCCTGTTGATGGGTCGTTCTCATGCACAAAACTCATACATTCTCCTTCTTCTGTTCTGGCAGTTGTAATCAGACTTTGAACATTTTTATTATCAATGATTAAGCTGTGATAACGACAAACAGATAAAGGATTGACTATGCCCTGGTATATACCCTTCTCATCATGTCTGATGCTGCTTACCTTACCGTGCATTGGCCTGAGTGCCAGCTTGAGCTCTGCTCCGTAATACTGCCCCAGTGCCTGATGCCCTAAACAAACACCTAAGACAGGATAATTTCCGCAAATCTCAGGTAGCAATGACATCAGGTTTCCTGACTCAGAAGGCGTATTTGGTCCGGGTGAAATTACAACCTTATTAAAACTGTAATCTTTAATGGAATCTGTAGTTATCTGGTCATTCTTTACCAGTATAACTTCTTCGCCCAAGCGAATAAAATAATCTCTTAAATTATAAGTGAATGAATCGTAATTATCAATCAGCAAGAGCATGTCCTGTTTCCTTGAAAAAACAATCCTAATAGGCTCTGGCGCTGTTCTTCTCCATAAAGTAGATGAACGCTCTGTTAGTGATTTTTATACCTCCAGGCGTCGGAAAATCACCTGTAAAATACCAGTCTCCTGTGTGATCAGGACAAGCAATATGCAAATCTTCTACCGTCTGGAAAATGATTTCTACTTCTGGTTCAAAATTCTCCGGCGTTACTATCTCTGCAACTTTATCAGAAATTTCTTTCTGTGTGAAAAGTTTATAAAGTGCTATCACATGGTTCTGCATTTCCTCAACTGGCTTCTGCATCTCTGCCTTACACAATGCATATGTCTCGTCGAGTTTATGCATCATGCCTCTGTCTTTCAACAACTCCAGCAATGCTCTGAATGCCACAAAATCTTTTAATCTGCTCATGTCAATACCATAGCAATCTGGAAACAAGATCTGAGGAGCACTCGATACCACAATAATTTTCTTTGGTTTTAAACGACCCAGAATTTTAAGAATACTTGTTTTAAGTGTCGTTCCTCTTACAATAGAATCATCAATGATTACCAAAGTGTCTTTATTAGGTTCTATAATGCCATAAGTAACATCATATGCGTGCCCAACTATGTCTTCTCTGTCGTTGTCATTGGTAATAAACGTTCGCATTTTGGCATCTTTAACCAATATTTTTTCACGACGAATGCGATACGTTAGAATCTCCTGAATTCTTTCCTGAGTAAGCGTATCCTTTTCTTTCATGAGTACCTCAGATCGATGTATTTTCAACCAGTCGTTGATACCATCTATCATCCCGTAAAATGAAGTCGCGGCCGTATTCGGAATATACGCAAATACAGCGTTCTCAATATTGTAGTTAAGAGATTCAAGTACTTTTGGTGCCAGTAATTTACCCAACATTTTGCGCTCTGCATAAATGCCGGCATCGTTACCTCTTGAGAAATAAATTCTTTCGAAAGAACATGATTTCTGAGGCTTCTGCTCCAGTATTCTTGTCTCTGCATAAGAACCATCTTTCTGAATAATCATTGCACAACCAGGTGTAATTTCTTTGATCTCCTGATAAGGTACGTTAAAGGCTGTCGCTATTGCAGCTCTCTCGCTGGCCACAACCAATAATTCATTATTGGCATACCAGAATGAAGGGCGAATACCATTTGGATCACGCATCACAAATGAAGCCCCATGCCCAATCATACCCACCATATTGTATCCACCATCTGTGCGCTTAAATGCATTCTTTAAGATGCTTTCAACATTCAGATGCTCTTTTATTTTCTGAGTAATTTCGAAATTAGAATACCCCTCTTTTTTAAATTGTCTGAAAAGTCTTTCGTTTTCCTCATCCAAAAAATGACCAATCTTCTCGAGCATGGTCACGTTATCACTAATCTCCTTAGGCTGTTGTCCCAACTCAATCAACTGCGAAAACAACTCATCAACATTCGTTAAATTATAATTCCCGGCTAATACCAGGTTTCTGCACATCCAGTTATTCTGACGAAGAAATGGGTGTAGATTTTCTAAACTGTTGCCGCCGTGTGTGCCATATCTTAGGTGACCTAATAACAATTCACCAGCATATGGAAAATGTTCTTTCAAATACAATGCATTGTTCAGATTCTCAGGATCCAGTTCACTCAATGTCTGATTCACATCGTCGAAAATATCTGCCACTGGATTTTTAGAATTGGAACGCTTTCTGGCAATGTAGCGTTGACCGAATTGTGGATCTAATTTAATTACCCCGATACCTGCTCCATCCTGTCCCCGGTTGATCTGCTTGGCCATTAAAAGCTGCAGTTTCTTCAGTCCGTAAAAAGGCGTACCATATTTTTCAGTAAAATATTCAAGGGGTTTCAGAAGCCTTATAAATGCTACTCCGCATTCGTGTTTTATGGCGTCACTCATTGTTTGAAATTGACTGCAAAGATAATCATTTAGATAGATTTTTCCTATAGGAATTGACTATCTGATTATCACTCTACCCACTTCTGGAATATCATGCCTCATCTAAAACAAAGAATCCCGGGTTACTAAGCCGGGATTCTTCGTTTTTTGTTGATGTGGGGACAAATATGACGTTTTCACGTCGTGTTCGGATTACCCGTAACTTTCTTATACAAAAGTAGTTTGAATTATGCCTTCACATATTGAGCATGGTCAGTATTTACAATGATCAATGTCAGTAATTTACTTAATAATAACAACAACTTCTTTGCTCATGGCTGGACCATAAGACTGGTGCATGCCGTTGGCAAATTGTAGTCGCAGTTTATGCGTGCCTTTTGTCAGCATTGGATATTTCTTACTTGTTAATGTGTCTTTTAACTGTCCTTTTCCAAAATGATAATATCCTTTTGCCTCACTGCCCATTGGCACCATCTCGCCTGCTGTAACTGATCCCTGATCAATTAGTAAATGATGATGTCCTTTGCCAGCTGCTGCCATCTGTGCAGGCTCTACTTCCATGCCCTTTACGCCAAACTCAATTACAAATGGCAAACTGATTTCCTGTCCATCTGCCAAATTTGGAAAAAACACTTCCTGACCTTCACTAACTTTAAGCAAATCTGAAGATGCCATCTGATGGTCTGAATGCTCATTTGTAACTGAAGCAGTTGTATCTTTTGATGTATCTGCATTTTCGGTTGTCGAGGAAGGATTGCTGCAAGCTGCGAATGCCATCGCCGATAGTAGTATAAATAAATGTTTCATGATGTAAAGATTAGAACACAAAGTTCGTCTTTTCAAACTTATTTTCCTTTAAATTAATTACAGAATTGAGTTTTACTGTTGCTCAGCAAGTAACTGATTCACCAGCGCAGGTAATGCTTTAGCGGCAGTATCGCTTATAACCCTTAAGCCTGGCATCTTTAATTCGGCATGCCTATTGGGATCTATTAAAAATTTCTTACAATCAGTTCGCGCAAAATCTATTAATCCCGCTGCTGGATACACTTCTAAAGAAGTTCCCACAACAATAAAAATATCGGCTTCTCTGGTAAGTTTGATGGCCTCCTCCATCATTGGTACAGACTCTCCAAACCACACAATATGTGGACGCAATAAAGTGCCTTTCGGACAAATAGCACCAAATGGCACTTTTTCATACCCTACTTCATAAACATCAGTTTCGTATTCAGTGCTGCGCATTTTAGTTAACTCACCATGTAAATGCACAACCATTTTACTGCCTGCACGCTCATGCAAATCATCAACATTCTGTGTAATTATTATGGTGCGATAAGCTGATTCTAAATGCTTCAGGGCGATATGTCCAGCATTGGGTTCTACTTCTGCTAGTTGTGCTCTTCGCTGATTGTAAAATTCGCTTACCAGTTCTGGATTCCTATGCCAGCCTTCAATGCTGGCAACTGTCATAATATCATGATTTTCCCATAAGCCATTGCTATCTCTGAATGTTTTAATACCACTCTCGGCACTCATTCCAGCGCCACTTAAAATAACAACTGTAGGCATATCAATTAATGGGCAAACACCTCAGTAAAGGTACGACATTTTTGGATAAAATGCTTCTTAACAATACTGCTTCTTAAGACCTGTTTAGAAAAATACGCTTTATTTCCATCTACCACCTGACGCTTTGATCTCCAGTATTTCAATCTTAATATAAAATGTCGGTGCGCCGCTGCAATTGCTTTGAAATCGCCGGTTTTACCCTGAAATAAGAAACGGTAAGCCGCCACGTGATCGAGTATCAGTCGCATACAAATCACCCAAAATACTTTGCCCTTTGGTAGATTTTTCAACAACAAAATTAATCCGTTTCTGAAGTTATAATAGGTCTTGCGAGGATTAGATTTTTGCAATGTGCCGCCTCCAACATGGTAGACTTTGCTCTCTGGACAAACCCATACCTGGTGACCAGCATTCTGTAATCTCCAGCATAAATCTATCTCTTCCATGTGAGCAAAAAAGTCTTCATCCAGTCCGCCAATCTTATGGTAAACATCTGCCTTGATTAAAAGTGCTGCTCCGCTGGCCCAGAATACTTGCTGATTGTCATTATACTGACCATGATCGGTTTCTAAACTGTCAAAAATACGTCCTCTGCAAAACGGAAATCCATAAAGATCGATAAAGCCTCCCGAAGCACCAGCATACTCAAATTCTGTGCGCTTATGCTCTGCCAATAATTTTGGCTGAACAGCTGCTATCGCTGGATTCGACTCAATTAATTCAATCATTGGCAACAGCCACTTTTGATGGACTTCAACATCGCTGTTTAACAAAACATAATAGTCTGATTCTATCTGTTGTAAAGCTCTGTTATACCCCCCTGTAAAACCATAGTTTTTATCGAGTACTATTAGTCGGATATTTGGGTAATTCTGCTTTAAGAATTCTACAGAATCATCAGTTGAAGCATTATCTGCAACAACAATCTCCAAATTATGATATTCAGAGGCAACGACAGAAGGCAAGAAACGTTCTAAAAATCTTCTGGTATTGAAATTTAAAATGACAACAGATACTTTGTTTCCCATATTAGTTGTCGGTACCTGCAGTATTTTCAGCCTGAATTTCAAATGGAACAAAAACAAATTGAGCTCCATGCTCTGTTACAAGAAATATGCAACATTGCTTCTCCGGATCTTTATAGGCAGATTTGAATTTTTCTACATTTTTTGGGAGCACTATCTGCTTCTCTACCAACTCTTCGAGTGTTGTTGCCTGTATCGTAAAATTAGTGCCAAGTTCTTCTTTATCCAATATAACTTCCCCAAGCTTTACTTCTGCCTGGTGAGCAATGAAAACAGGATACTTACTGAACCCCTCACTGATAATATCCTGACTTACTTCTTTAATCGATTCTTTAAAGAAATTAAGGTCTAGCCTCAGTGTATTCAAATAGCTCTTAAGCATGTCTTCTGTCATCATAACGCTACAAATTTAAGACATTCCGTCCTCTTCATCAACTCCACTGCCTGGCAGCACCTCAGTGATATGAACTTCTTTCTTTAAATAAAACTTCACAAAGTTGCACCAATGACAATTGTCTTCACCACATCCCTTTTCAAACTTATGCGCTTTAATTTTTAGATAAGTATCCTTGATTTGTTGTTTAACAATCGAAACATCTTCAGGAGAAATACTAAATACTTCTTTATGGAAATTATCGTGTTTATCTGGTTCTACAAAGTTCATTTCACCTCTCTGCATTTTCCAGCTTTTCTCAGTGAAATTATCAATTAGCAAATGATAAAACACCATCTGACGCCAGTAATCTCCACCGTATGTTTCCTCGTAATGCCCTTCCTTTGGATCTTCTTTAGGTGGTTTACATTTCTTAACAGCGTTTTCAAAATTACCAGTCTTAAAATCTATTACATAAGCTTGATTACCGTCAAATAAAATTTTATCCAACTTACCTTTAATCGGTACTCCGCCTAGCTCTATGTGTGCCAGATTTTTTTCTATCACATACACCGACTCCTGTTCCCACTCAGTCTTATACTTGTCATAGTACTTGGCCAGAATTTGCTTGCCGTGTTCCTTATGTCTCTTATACCCCTGCTCAGTAAAACTATCGCGATTTAGGTACATCGAATAATCAAAATACCCTATCATATCGTCGACTGTCGGAAGTACTTTCGTATCACTAAAATTCTTAAACAATTCCTCCAGAGCAGCGTGTATGGCAGTACCAAAACTTGCACTTTCACTTTTCGCACTTGGCACTCTCAACACATGATTGAAGTAAAACGTTACCGGGCACTTCAGATAGGTGTTTAAGTGTGTTGCAGATAATGTGTATTTCTCTAAAAGCACATCCAGATAATCGTGGTCCAGTAACTCGAAATCTGGCGTTTCTTCATACTGATAATAATGCATTTCAAAATCCAGGATGTCTTCGTCACTCACTACACCTTGTTCTTCTTTCAATCCTGCCTTCTCTTCAAGTTCGGCTAAAAACTGTAATTTGTTTACTTCTTTTTCTTTCAGATCTTTTTTGTAATACGACATATACAAACCCTTTTTGGCTCTTGTCATGCCCACATACATCAATCGTCTTACTTCTTCTATTTCCGATTCCTCAACCTTACTGTTTAATATTTTTCCAAGTCCGAAATCTCTGCTATTTCCTTTCTTTTTTATCCATTCAGAGTCGATAGAGCGTATGATGAACACATGCTCAAACTCTAAGCCCTTACTACCATGCAAGGTCATTAAATTCACACTATCGGGAACGTGCAAAACCTGCATTGCTTCAATTGGCAGTTCAGAACTTTGATACAATTCAACAATTTCAATAAATTCTTTTAAAGTCAGATCAGGCTTCCTAGCTGCTTCTTCTTTCACAAAATCAAAGAATGTTCTGAGCATCTGCATTTGCCAGCGCTTAGCATCTGCCTGCATTACATATGATAGCACACCACCTTTGGCGATAAGTCGCTCTACAAGCTGTGGAACAGTTACATTGTTAGCTTCTTTAATCCAATACTCCAAATCACTTGCCAAACGTTTGATTTCCACTTTCGATCCGTGACCTGCCTGATTGGCAAATAAGTCTTGCTGACCACCAGATTCCTCATTTAAATAATCGCGCCATTTGGTGCCTCGCTTATTCTTTATTTCTACACTAATCTTTGCAAGATCCAACGGTGCAATATCATAAAAATCGTAATTGAGAATTTCAAAAATATACTCTTCACCTGAATATGGTTTCTGAAGTTCTGCGTTGATATACTTTAAAATGGTCATCAGTTTCTTGACGAACAATTCTGTCAGTATATTGACTTTCCGCTTAGAGTTGTATGGAATATCACTGGTGTTAAAATATTTAATAACATCTTCAACATGCTTGTGATTGCGGTACAAAACTGCCATTTCTTTATATGGAACACCCTGTTGATGTAATGCTTTAATGGCGTTTCCTACCGCAACAGACTCCTGTATTGGATTGGTATATGAACGGATGACAGGTAAATCGGTTACTTTAGAAAACTCAGGATGTTTTGAAAATAAAACTTTATCAATTGTAGCAATTCTCTCCGTATTGAGTGAAATCAATGCACTTGAGGCATCGAGTATTGGCTGTGCAGAACGGTAATTATCCGTTAACACTGTTGTCATTAAATGCTGCTCGTATTGCGTTCTGAATAAGTCGATGTTCTTGACTTCAGCACCCTGAAAACGATAAATACTCTGATCTTCGTCGCCAACAACAAATAAGTTAGGGATATCCCAGTACTCTGCCAGAAAATTGACCAGCTCTAACTGCGAACCATTGGTATCCTGAAACTCATCTACAAGAAAATACAAATAACGCTCCTGATAATTTAACAGAAAATCTTTGTCTTCCTTAAATGCCTTCAAGACCCATAAAATCATATCAGAAAAATCGTAAAGTCTGCGATCTGTCATCTTCTTATTGAATACTTCAAATAGGTCTAATGAAGCTTTCAAACGATCAATTTTTAAACGCTCATCTCTTTTATCTTTTTCTTTGGTATCCCCTTTTTTAAAGTTTTTACCATTTACTTTGTAAGTAAATTCACCATTGTCTTCTTTGTCTTTAAAATAGCGCTCAGCTCTCTCTTTGATAACTTCTATATCGAAATGCTCTTTCTTTAAAATATCAAACAAATTTTTAAGATCTGAAACTTCAAAATAGATATCGCCTTTAAATCTTTTTAAGGGGCTGTCATTCGGAAGTTCATCAATAATCTCTCTTAAAATCTTTTCAGTGTCCAGATCGCTGGCTGGTTGAAGATTCTTATACCCAAAATAACTGCTGTTGAATTGTATGATTTCATTACACAGTGAATGGAATGTATGAATATTTACCCGGTAGGCAACAGGACCAATAAACTGTATCAATCTGTCGCGCATTGCAACCACCCCAGCATCGGTGTATGTGAGACACAAAATATTGGCCGGATTGGTATCCGTTTGCCTTAAAATATTGGCAATTCTGGCTGCCAATATCTGGGTCTTTCCAGTACCCGGACCCGCCACTACCATTACCGGACCATCAATCTGGTCTACGGCTTCTTTTTGACGCTGATTGAGCTTGTTATACAGCTCTTCGAAACCTGCTTTAGTCATCGTACAATTATAACGAAATTTACCAGTTATTCTATTATTAGGATGTAGGATATGGGATATGGGAAATAGGGATGCTGTCGCCAGACAGAATAATCTTTGATGTGCAAGCTGCACTGTAAAATCATTGAATAAAGAATATGGATTTAACAGGCCGGCCTGAGCAACGCCGGCATGGTGTGCCAAGGCTGTCGCCAGACAGAATAATCTTTGATGTGCAAAACACCCAACATCGCATCGGGAACTCACTGTATAACCGTCGGACCCGCGGTCCACGGTTTTAAGGACCCACGGTTCCTGAGCCAGTCGAAGGACGCTTAACGGTTTTTAGACTTGCGAAAAATGCAAAAACAATTCCCCATTTACGCATTTCCCGTTTTGACTCCCAACAGAACACTTCGACTTTTGCAGCTTATTGATAGTCACATGAATTTACATCTACTTCTTAAATCTACTTTTACACTTCTGATTCTATTGCTAAGCACACAATCTTATGCCCAGAAAGACACATTAAAAGTCAAACTATTTGTCGTTACAACCAATGATGGTGGTGAATTTATTGGTGAAATTATTTCCGAAGACGCTAAAGATCTTATCATCAAAACCAAAGATAAAGGCGAAGTTTCTATCCCTAAATATCAAATAAAAGAACGCAAAGCACTCGAAAGTAGCGACCTAAATCAGTTTGGTGAATATATCCCTGCAGAGGTCTTCTCAACTCGATATTTTCTTACTACCAATGGCTTACCTATCGAAAAAGGAGAAAGCTATGTACAGTGGAATTTATGGGGACCTGATTTTGAGCTTGGTGTAGCAAAAAATTTCAGTGTAGGGTTAATGACAACTTGGTTGGCTAACCCTGTCATCGCTAATGCAAAATATTGTATCCCTTTGAATAAAAAAACCAGCTTAGGTGTCGGCACATTAATTGGAACTACTACCTGGTTCTACTCTGGTGGACTAGGTCTGGCTCTGCCATATGCCAGTTTAACCAGTGGTGACAGAAAAAGTAATATTAGCTTCTCTGCCGGTTATGGTGCTGTGATGTATGATGGATTTCCCAGTGGTAGAATGCTGCTTTCAGGGGCGGGCATGACTAAAGTAGGCAAAAAAGTCAGCCTTGTCTTTGATTCATTCATTCTGCCAGGTAACTTCAATGCCAACACCAGCACAACCGCACTTATCATTCCTGGCATAAGAGTTCAAACTGCCAAAGACAAAGCTTTTCAGTTCGGTTTTGCAGGCATCTACGCAGATAGCGAGTTTGTTCCTCTTCCAATTCCTTTTGTTCAATGGTACAAAAAACTATAATGCCATCCTCATCATTTAAAAAACTATATAATTAAAATATACATCATGAAAAAATTACTTTTATCTATGACACTTCTTAGCCTTTTCATTGGAGGCTGTAAAAAAGAAGAAACAACAACAGCAAAATCTAAAACGGAACTCCTGTGTGCTCATTACTGGAAAGCAGTTTCATTAACTGTGAATCCACCTTTAGATATCGATGGCGCGCCTGTCTCAGATCTATTTGCAACTTTTGATGACTGCATTAAAGATGATCTAATTAAATTCAATACCGACAAGACAATGATTTTTGATGAAGGTGCTACTAAATGCGACCCTGCCTCAGATCAGACCAGCAGTGGTACATGGACTTTTAACAGTGATGAAACAATTCTAACAGACGATGAAGATGAAGATTTCATTTTGGTAGACCTGAATGAAACATTCCTTAAACTAAAAATGGTTTCGAATATTGATGGCGTTGATTATACTTACTCTATAACCTATCAGAAAAACTAAAAATACATTTCAATACACAAAATTAAACTGCGAATACACAAAAAAGGCTGCTCTGAAATGAGTGGCCTTTTTGCTTTTGTAAAATTCACTAAAAGATGTATCATTGAATCATGAACAGAAAATGGTTCTGGATCCTGATAACTGCCCTGCATGCTTTGTTTTTCCTAAAACAAATACTCTTGCACAATAGCTTGATTCAGGATAGTACAGAATATCTGTTCGCGGCTGATAACCTCTTAAATAAAGGTACTCTCTATGCCTGGAATACTAATTTTGCTTTTAACGCCGACTGGCTCACAAAAAGACCTTTCTTATATCCCTCAATTCTGGCTGTCTTTAAATGGCTAAGCTTCGGAAATACCTGGTTGTTTTTCTTTATCACCTACCTGGTTCAAAATCTTCTGAGTCTTAATGCTATCAGACTTTGCCTTAAAATTGCTGAAAAATACCAGGCGAATTTCAAATGGTGGCAAGCTCTTCTATTTATTGGGCTGTCTACTTCTCAAATGATTTATGCCAATATGGTGATGAGCGAAATCTGGTTGCAATCCTGCTTACTCGGAATTGTTTACCTGCTGCTGATGAAACCTTTTAATTCGCAAAATTTCCTATTTATCTCATTGCTTTTAATTGCTGGTCTCTCTATCAAGCCTGTCTTGTTATTTGCCTCTGCTCTCTTGCCTCTAATTTACCTATTCATTCGCCGCAAACAACTTAATGCCTGGCAAACTATTATAAGCTGTCTGCCATTGCTTTATTATTTCGCCATTTCTGGCATTAATGAGCGCAGAACTGGTCACTTTCAATATTCTTCTATAACCACAATCAATTTACTGCATTACAACACCTATGTGACATTAATGAGTGAATATGGCACTGTAAAAGCTGACTCTATAATTGATGCTATAAAAATTGAAACCAGAAGCATGTCGTACCACGAAAAGCAAGTCTATCTGGAAACTGCTTCTAAGAAACTGCTCAGTGAACATCTCTCTAAATACACTTGGCTGCACTGTCGTGGTATTGCACTTGCCCTCATTGATCCAGGGCGTTTCGACTACACTCAGTTTTTTAACTTACCACACCGAACAAATCTCATTTATCAAACCAATCAGAAAGGTATGCTTGGAACAATTATTCGGTCTTTTCTAAATCCTCTTGGAACTTGGCTAATCTTTCTTATGCTGTTTAATGGATTCAGAGTTTGGAAAGGGTTTCAGTTTCTGTTCTCTCAACAGATCAGCTGGTATGCGCGTCTGATCATCGTAGCATTCCCAGTGTATATTCTGCTGTTCACCGGACCAATAGGAACGAGTCGCTTTTTTATGCCTCTAATACCACTAGCGTTTCTGATGTTTCTATTGAGCGCGAAACCAAAAAAAGATCTCTAGTCAGCAAGTACGCCAGTATTCTCTACCTTAGAAAAATCTATACTGCTGAACAATTTTGAACTGTATACTTCCTGTATAATATCCAAATGCTCTGTACTGTGAGCATCAGTACCGAAAAAACTGTAATGCCCGTTTTTAATTAACCACTGGGCCAGTTTCTTGGCATTCGGCGAATAATAACCGCCTAATGAGAGCAAATTAATTTGAAGTTTCACGCCAGACTGAACCAGCTCTTCTACCTCATTATAATTCTCCTGAAGATATATATAACGCTCAGGATGCGCCAATACAGGGATATACCCTTTGGTCCTGATTTCAAATAAGACTTGTCTGAAAAAAACTGGACGATTCATAAATGATGTTTCTACTAATACATGCTTGCCATTGAAGCATAAAATATCACCATCTGCCCTTACCTTTTCCAGAAAAAATTCATCCATGTAATATTCAGCTGCACACTTGAGTTCAAGAGGCAATTCCCTTTCCTTGAGCGCCAGATCCAACAATCGCATTTTCTCTTCAATAATCTCGCGGTTGTTAGGATAATAATCACTCATAATATGCGGTGTGGCAATAATTTTTGAATACCCGTTTCTGATAAATCGCTCAGCCATTAACAGCGAATAATCTATACTCTTTGAACCATCATCTATTCCAAAAAGTATGTGATTATGCATATCCCAAGCCATAGGCTGTTCTGCCGTTTGCCTGGATTTAAAGAGTCCGCTAAATAAGCCCATGTCTTATTTTCTTTTTAAAAATCTTTTAATGCGTGATCTGTGCTTGTGCTCGCCACCATCGTCTTCATAATAACCATAGCCGTATCCATAACCATAGCCATACTTTCCTCCATAAATGTTGCTTCTGTTTACATCATTAATAATGACAGAAAGATTGGTGTAGTTTTTACTCTTGTAGAGGTTATTAATATTGCTTATGACATTCTCTTTGGAATAACCAGATCGAACCACATAAATAGACAAATCGCACTTCTTAAACACATTGTTGGCATCTGTTACCAATCCAATTGGTGGATTATCTGCCATAATGATATCATATTCCAAAAACAAACTATCAATTAAATCATCAAATTCTTTCTTGAGTAAAAGCTCATTTGGATTCGGTGGAATCGGACCCGCTGGAATCAAATCAAGATTATGCAAAGTTGAATGCTGTACCGCATCCTTCCAGGTTGTCATTCCAGATAAAATAGAACTCATTCCGATAGAATTGTCTACATTGAAACCAACGTGAATCTTTGGCTTACGCATATCTAAATCGAGAATTACCACTTTCTTGCCTGTCAATGCCAGAATAGCAGCATAATTGATAGCAAAGAAGGTTTTACCCTCTCCTGAAATCGTAGAGGTTACCCCAATAATCTGCTTTGATTTTTTTGGCAACATAAAATCAGAATTGGTTCTGATTGATCTTAGTGCCTCACTGATAGATGACTTCGGGTTCTTGTCCACTACAAGCGTTGAGGCAGACATTTTCTTTTTATATGATGGTATAGAACCCAGAATTGGCGCCATCAGCTTGCTCTCAATTTGTTGCTGACTGTATATGACATTCATGAACATATACTTCAGGAATATGAACAGTAATACCGGAACTACTCCAGCCAATAAGAACATCAGCCAGATACGCTGAGTGTTCGGAGAAATCGGCTTAGGTGATACGTAGGCCTGCGATAAAATAGTGAACTCAGGCACAGTTCCAGCCTTCGAAATCTGATACTCAATTTGCTTTTCTATCAAACTAAGATAATATTTCTCGTAAAGTGAGTTGAACCTTTTTAGTCTGTTTAGCTCTGTTTCCTTATTTGGCAATCCTGAAAACTGATTCGTCAACATTGACATCTTAGAATTTATTTCAGAATTCTGCTCTGCTACATACTTCTTAGTTTCAGTTATATAATTGAGTAATTGCGATTTTATAATGGAAATCTCAAGCTCAATCTTTTTAAATGGAACAGTAGATTCCTTATTTGAAATCTTCAACATTTCTCTGCTTTTATAGAGATTATTCAACTCATTGACACCATCTGCAATCTGAATATTATCGATACCAAATACCAATGGAACAATGTTCGCCTTGCTGGAATTGCTCTGAATAAATGCTAAAAGTTCATCAAATTTTTTAACCGACTTCCCTATATCCTCTTTATTCTTTTGCAACTCTTCCAGTTGCTTTGCCACTTGCTCGTATTCAGAATTAGGTGAGATAGACCCAGTGCGTTTTACAAAGTTCTCGATATTATTCTCGTATTCTTCCAGCTTGCCTGCAGTACTCTCAATTTGAGTTTCTATAAATTTAAGCGTCTGCTCCTGCGACTTCTGCTTTTTCTCTATACTCTGTTTCAAATACACCGTATCATAAGCGTTGACGATGTCTCTGGCTTTATCAGCATTATTATCAGTAAATGCAATAGTTAAGGTTCTTGCCTCTGTACTGGAGGCCTCTACCATTAATTGCCCCAATAAATAAGAAATTAAATTGCCTCGACTATTAATTTTAAAAATGTACTCTTTCTTATCAATATCATGTTCCTTTACACTTGACCACTGTAAGGCAAATCTAAATTTTCCTAACTGGATGATATCACCGACAGCGTATGTCTTTGCCTTACTCTCATCAGCATCTTTTTCAAATAATTTAAATTGATACTTGTTGATAAAACTGACCACATATTCTCTATCATACAATGTGTGCGCTGGATCAGAATATATTTCAACCTTGAAAGGTGATTTGTTGTAAATCTCTGTAGTTAATATATTTCCAACTGCGTAATATGATACATTTAAATCTAGCGTGTTGATCAACTCTTCTGCTACCAATCGCGACTTAATTAACTCTATTTCACTTAGTAAATTGTTGTCAGACTGCATGGTCTGAACTGTTGTCATACCAATATTTGAGGCTTCCTTCTGAATTTCCAGACGAATCAATGAACCAGCTACGTATAATGGCTTAGTATATTTCAGATAATAATGACCGCCAATTAGAGAAATAATGATCGAAATAGGAAGCCAATACCAGTATTTCTTCAGTATCAGCAATAACTTCTCCATAGAAAAAGTCTCCTGCTGAACTATTACCTTCTGATCTTGTCTGATATGTTCTGATTCAAAATCTATCATTATCTATGTGTTAAAATAAAGTTTTAATTAATACTGCAGTTGTTAAGATCACCTGAAAAATATTCAGAATATACATATTGTCTCTTAAACTCTCTGATGCTGGTCGTCTGACTGGTTCTATGTAGATAATATCATCTGGCTTAAGCGTAACAATACTAGACTTCATGTCTTTCATTGTACTCAAATTCACCACTGTAATTTCAGGATTTTTTAAATCACCTCTTATAATTCTGATATTATAGCCTCTCGATTTATCATCTAATCCGCCATAAACCGCTATGGCCTCGAGCAAACTCATATTCGATGTGAATGGCACCAACTGTCCACCCTTGCCGCCGCCCAGAATGATGATTTTTTTATTGATAACTTTCGAAATCACATAAACACCGTTGTAAAATGACTCATATCGGGCTGATAAAACACTGTCTAACTGCGAAGTTTTTAAACCATTTACCTGTAATTTTCCAATAACAGGGAATAAACACATACCAGATTCTAACACCTCGAATGTTGGTTTGTCTACATTGGACTTATTCTCTTCGCCAAACCCTGTGTTTACTGCTACCAGATTTCCTGCAGGATCTATAATCGATTCTCCCAAATTAGTAAACAAAGAAAATTGAATCTTATCACCTGCTTTAATAGGGTATTCAATGGTTACTTTACTGTAAGCCGATTGCCAGTTGATGTCTGTTGGCTCGGTTTTTAAAATAACATTTGATGTGTAAGATTTACACCCTGATATCCCAATTAAAAGGATGCTCAGATACAATATGTTTTTTGTCTTCATTTTTTAATTAATCCTAATAAATAATTGCCATATCCACTCTTTGTTAGTGGCTCTGCCAGCTTTCTCAATTGATCATCATTGATATACTTCATTCTCCAGGCTACTTCTTCTATACTGCCAATCTTCAAGCCTTGACGGTCTTCAATGACTTGAACAAACTGTCCTGCCTGCATCAAACTGTTAAACGTTCCTGTATCTAACCAGGCTGTTCCTCTCTGTAAAATGCCCACTTTTAGTCGTCCGTTCGCCAGGTAAACTTTGTTGACGTCTGTTATCTCGTATTCACCTCTGGCTGATGGCTTAAGATTCTTGGCAATTTTTACAACTTCATTGTCATAAAAATATAAACCCGGAACTGCATAATTCGACTTAGGCTCTAAAGGTTTCTCTTCAATACTTATGGCCTTGTTGTTATCATCAAACTCTACAACACCATAACGTTCCGGATCTCCAACATGGTAAGCGTATATTACACCTCCCTCCGGATCGTTGTTCTCTTGTAATAATTTTTGTAAGGAGGCTCCAAAAAAGATATTATCCCCCAATATCAAAGCTACTTTGTCTTTGCCAATAAATTCTTCACCTATAACAAACGCTTGCGCCAGTCCGTTTGGTACCGCCTGCTCTGCATAACTAAACTCACAACCCAAACTCTTACCATCTCCTAATAATTTCTTAAAATGTGGTAAATCATGTGGAGTCGAAATAATTAATATTTCTCTGATTCCCGCCATCATCAAAGTTGACAATGGGTAATAAATCATTGGTTTGTCATATACAGGCATTAGTTGCTTACTTACGGCCAGTGTTAATGGATGTAATCTTGTTCCGCTGCCGCCTGCTAATATTATACCTTTCATCGTTTATCTGTTCGTATACATGTTGTCGTAATAGGCCTTATACGCCCCACTGGTAACATGCCCCAACCATTCCTGATTGGCCAGATACCAGTCTACGGTTCTCTCTAATCCCTGCTCAAAAGTTACTGAAGGCTGCCAGCCAAGTTCTCGCATTAACTTGCCTGAATCTATGGCATACCTGAAATCGTGTCCAGCCCTGTCGCCAACAAATGTAATCAATTGCTCGGATTCTCCTTCACTTCTTCCCAGCTTGGCATCCATCACTCTGCACAACAATCTCACTAAATCAATATTCTTCCATTCGTTATTGCCTCCTATATTAAATGTCTCGCCTATTTTTCCCTGATGAAAAATCGCATCTATCGCTGTAGCATGATCCTCAACAAATAACCAGTCGCGTACATTCTCGCCTTTACCATATACAGGCAATGGCTTTTTATTCATAATATTGTTAATCATCAGAGGAATCAATTTTTCAGGAAAATGATTCGCCCCATAATTGTTACTGCAATTCGAAATCTTAACAGGCAACCCATATGTATGATGGTAGGCTCTTACAAAATGATCACTGCTGGCCTTAGATGCCGAATATGGAGAATTCGGACTATATGGTGTAGTCTCCAAAAATTTACCTTCATCACCCAGTTCACCATACACCTCATCAGTGCTGACATGGTAAAATAATTTGCCTTCAAATTGTCCGTTCCAAAGTTTACGTGCCGAATTCAAAAGATTTACGGTACCCACAACATTGGCCATAACAAACTCCATCGGGTGACTTATAGAACGGTCTACATGCGACTCAGCAGCAAGATGAATCACACCATCAAATTGATGTGCTTCAAACAACTGATCCATCAATGCCGCATCGGTGATGTCGGCCTTTATAAATCTGTAATTAGGTGACTGATCGATGTCTTTAAGATTCTCCAAATTGCCAGCATAGGTTAGCTTATCGAGATTCCAAATCATCGTGTCAGGATATTGTTTCACAAATCGTCTGACAACGTGTGATCCAATGAATCCTGCCCCACCTGTTATTACAATATTCTTATACGCCATCTTATTTTAAGTCAACCATGAACATGTCAAATATCAAAGTAGCATTCGGTGGAATTACGCCAGGATAGCCTCTTTCACCATATGCCAGATTGCCAGGTAGAATGGCACGCACTTTCATGCCTTTATTCATTAATGGCAACATTTGTTTCCAGCCTTCAATGACTGGTGCATCTTTAATCTTTAAATCAAAAGGTTGGAATGTCCCAAAATTACTATCGAATTTAGTGCCATCATTTAAAAATCCGGCATAGTACATAGATGCAGTTTGCTCAAGTTTGGCTTTCTGTGTAACATCTCCCTGGTCTATAATGATATATTTTAAACCACTAGGAAGTGTAATAGTGTCTTTTCCTTTACCATCGTATGGCACATATACTTCACCTTTTAAAACGTTCATTACTTCAACATCAAAATATAAAGTAGAATTAGCAGGAATATCACCCATATCTCTCTCCCCATAACCCAGGCCAGGAGGGATAATTAATGTTGCAGCATCTCCCTGACGTAAATAGGTAAAGCCTTCATCCCAACCCGCAATTACCTGACCATTTCCTACAACAAAAGAAAATGGCTGATTGCGGTCGCGTGAACTGTCAAACTTCTTTCCATTAGCTAAAGTACCAGTGTAATGAGCGTCAATTTTATCGCCATTATTAACTTTAGTACCGCTGGCATTATGCTTGGTAATAACATACTTCAAACCAGTTTTAGTGGTAATGGTATCTCCTACTTTAACTTCTTTTGCTACTTCCTTTTTAGCAACTGGTTTTTTAGAAGTCGCTTTTTTAGGTGCTGCTTTTTTATTGGCTGACTTTTTACCCTGACCGTTTTGAGCAAGAGTTGCAGGCACATTTGATGAGGCATTGCTGGCTTGCAGAACTATCAGTCCTGAAACTGCCACTATGACTAAAATTGATTTCAATTTCATATTATTCTACTTTTAAAATATTTAATTCGTATACAAGGGTTGAATAGGGCGGAATCATACCTTCCACGCCTTTGGCTCCAAATGCTATATCATAAGGCAATATAAAGGTCGCTTTTTCGCCTTCTCTCATTTTTATCAGCATTTCATACATGCCTATTGGCTTAAACTGATCGCGGGCAACTCTTACTGTCTGTGGTTTACCATTAGTGTATGTATTGTAAAACTCCGTACCATCCATCAGCTTTCCAATAAAGTGAAACTGAACAACTCGTCCGTCTACTATTTTTGTGGCGGTATCTGGCATGGTCTTGTAAAATTGAGAACGCAAACCAGTTAGTGTATCTATATTGACAACCAAACTGTTCTTTTTTACGTACTTGTTTATATTCACAATCTCATCGTTCCAGCGCTTAATTTTTTCTGTATTAATCAAACTGTCAACCTGGAATTTGGTAAGCTTGCGATCCATTTTAATCACAAACTTCAAATCTGATCCAGGTTTAATATAAGAAGGTAACTCGGCATCCATTCTGGTTTTCAAATAAAATGAATCTGCACTGATTAAAAACTGAGCACTGTCGCCTTCAGACATTATGCTCAATGCTTCCATGATATCTCCACCTGCGTGGGTTGCTTTGGTGAGTAAGATTCTGTCGGGTGTCTGACCAAAAATAGAGAGTACTGTAGAGTCTTCCGAATTAGTAATGCTGTAATAACACTGCAAATAATTGCCTTCTACCGGTAGATTTTTCTTATCACTCCGGTGAAGGAACTTATATCTTAGTCCCGACTCAGTTTTAGAATAATTGTTACAAGCCGTCGTAAGAATGCTTAAAACCAGCAAGTATAAAAATGATTGTTTAGTTACCATTGAGTTGTGCTTTATAAATTAACAATGTCTTTTTAAATTTCTCTACTGTCTCTTCCAGATTTAAATCGCTGCTGCCCCCTGCTGCATAAAAATGACCACCGCCATTGAAATGCTGCATGGCAAATTGATTCGCAGCAAAGTTGCCCTTGCTTCTGAAACTCATCTTTACAATCTTATTCCGGTCGATGATCAGCACAGCAAATTTAATACCTTCTATACTTAAACCATAATTAACCAACCCTTCAGTATCTCCTGTAATAACATTATAGGCTTTTAATTCTTCGCCTGTGATGGTTATTAATGCCGTATTATACTCTCTCAAAACCTCCATTTTCTGTGAAATGGCATAGCCAATAAAGCGAACTCTACTTTCGGTGAAACTATCATAAACAGAATCGAATATCTGAACGTGATTGATGCCTTTGTCCATCAGTGTCGCTGCTATGCGCATGGTTTCACTGCCCGTATTACTGAATCTGAAAGAACCAGTATCTGTAACGATGCCAGTATAAAGACAGGCTGCTATATGCTTGTCTATTCTACTATCCATTCCGTTGGCATGTATGAAGCGGTAAACAAGTTCGCAGGTGCTGCTGGCCATGTCATCCCAAAAGGTGTAATCTTCGAAGCCCTGTGGAAACTGGTGGTGATCAATTAATACTTTCTTGGCATTTGACCTTGCAACCACATCACCAAATTCATTAATTCTTGACAGATGATTGAAATCTAAACAAAAAATAAAATCTGCCTGCAGGGCCAATTGTGTAGCAAGCTCTGTCTCGTGCTCGTAAATCACCGTAGATTCACTGTCCTTCATCCAGTTAAGGAATGATGCATAATCAGTTGGTGATACAACGTCTACTCTGTAACCAAATGTGTCCAGAAATAATTTTAAACCAAGTGAAGAGCCCATGGCATCCGCATCAGGTTTGTGATGGGTTGTAATAACAATTCTTGGGTCTTCAAACGCCTGCAGCGCTTGCATTATGTCCTGGGCCGAGTGTAATACCATTGGTTTAAGCCCACAAAGATGACCAAAATACTCGGTTTTCTATTAAAAGTTTTCGCCCACAAGGGTATATTTGTTCGACAAAATGATCATTCTGTCTACTTTACAATTCAGAAACTTAGCTCTATTTTATCCTTTCGTACTCGAATTTTGGATAGCCTTTTTCACCTTTTGCGTTGTAAAAATCCAAAAATCTAAGCTTGTAATACTCGCCGTCTGTATCTTTAATGATATAAGTCAGTTTAGAATTTACAGTGTATGTGCCGGCCGCACTGAAGGAGTGTGATTTCCAGTCGAAACCTATGGTGTTCGCATCTGTAGAAAATGTATAATTCGGAACACTAAGTCCGGTAATTTCTGAATAATTTTTGACAGAATCTCTCGCAATCTCAACATTGTTCTTGCTGCCCAAAACACCTGTCACAACATATGGAAACAATGCGCCATTTGGTAAAATCCCAGGAAACAAATGTGTGTATCTGGTAAAAACAAAATCCCACTTGTCTTTATCCGGCTCCTGATTCTGGACAATGTGAGTATAGCTTTTAAACGACAAATATGTATAATTCTGATTCTTGTTTTTCTTAATAACCGTTTTGTTATTGTTAAAAAGTATAGAATCGCCTGCAGCGTCAAATAAATCAGTAAATACGCATATAAAAGCTGTATCGTTGACACTCTCTATCTGCAATCTTTTAAATCGCTGGTGGCCGGTGGTATGACTTAATTCAACCACATATATACCATGAATCTGAGAAGCTCCGGCACCCTGCTTATAGCTTTTCCAATCCTTAAAAGAAGAAGTCTCAGGTCTGCCATCTGGCGCCTCTTGTAAAACCGGTAAAGCCATGATGGCACTGGTGTCGAAATTCTTTGGTTCGTTTAAATGGTGTAATTCAAGACGACGAACTTTAATGTTGGCGCCCGTATTGACAAAAATACCCCAGCCATTGTCTGTCGTCTCAAAGCGCATATCCCACTCTATACGCTTCTTTTGCATATAACTACCAGTGCTTAAATCAAAATACATCTCATTCTCGTAGTCATCTCCAAGAAAGACTGTTTTGATCTCTGATGTACCAAATGGCAATTGAATCGGGTCTTCTTTTTTGAAACAAGAACTTAATGAGGCGGTTAGTAATAGTAAGAGAATAACTGGCTGTTTCAACATGTTAAAGATTAATGTTTAATTGAGTGAAAAAAGATCTTCCAACTGATACCGGCATAGAGTTGCTGCCTGAACTGTGGAAGGATGTAGAGTTGCCTGTGGTGCGGATATCCTGCACATTCAACAGGTTCTTTAAGCCAAAGGTAATGTTGATTTTCTTCTGCATCAGTGTCTGATTCACTGATACATCCAGTATATGATAGTCTTGCGTATAAGTCGTTATAATATTTCTGGTATTATCCAGGGCGTAGCCAAAGGTTTCTCCATTGTACTTATGAAAAAGTGATAAAACTGTTGGCGAATGTTTTTTGTGTTTAACAGCGTAACTCAATTGTGTTCTTAACTCTGGCGTATACATGTACTTCTTACTTCCCACAAGTTCAAAGGCGTTGTTGTAAATACCCGTATATGATCCTCCGAGATTGATGCGCCACTGATTGACCTGAACTGAAAAATTCAGGTTAGTTCCCAATGATTTGAAATTGTCTATATTGGCATACGTGTACTCCAATGCAACTGGATTGGTTGATACTAGAGCTATCTGATTGTATATAGTATTGAAGAAATAACTGTTGTCAACCACCAAATTGTACTTCTTCTTCAATTTCACTTTAAACTTAATGGCTGCATTGTGGTTGTCAGACATCTCGGATTTTAAATTCGGATTACCCACTATATTGTGATTGTAATCGACAAAATAGAGATAAAGTTCTTTTAAGCCTGGCGCTCTGAATCCTCTGCCATAAGCATATCTGAAAGTGAAGTTCTTTAAACTGTACATCCCCTGAATGGATGGAATGAACGGAGCTGAATATCTGGTATTGTATGTGGCTCTGAAACCTGGTTTTATACTGAATTGCTTAACTGGTCTGTACTCGGCACAGGCAAACAAAGCATAATCGTTCATATGTCCCTTATCCGCTTCTATCTTGGTGCCGAATGCACTGTTAATATTAACGTCGTACCCTATCTGATAATTGAACTTGTCAAATTTAGAACTGTTGTAAGTACCGCGACTCATAACATTGAGGAATGAGTTGGTGCTGTTGGCATCCGGACTTGGGACCAGTTCCATATTGTTGTAACTTTGTGTCAGATCTTTTCGGTAAGTTACTTTATCTCTCTGATAAAAACTGAAAGAAGATAGAACATTCCAGTAGGACGTTTTATTGATTTTGTATTCTAAATTTAGTGAAGTGATAAAACGGTTGGTCAGGTAATACTCATCATAAGCATAGGCTTCTTTGTGATTGATTACAGGAACACCACGGTTCTCGAGCTTCTCACTGAAAATATCGGTTTTAAATCTTACTTTTAATTTACCCGTCTGATTGACAATTCCGAAATTGCCAAATACTTGCTGCTTAGGTTTCCAGATCATAACCCTTGAGGATGGATCTGTTGTATATCCGCCAAAGAAATTGCGGTTTAAACTGGCACTGAAGTCGACATCATTTAATTTGAAAGTAACACCAGCACCTACGTTATATTGCTTTATAGTTTCGTAATAGCCCTTTGCAAATGCCACTACTGGCTTGTCTTTGCTGAGCATAATATTTTTAGACACCAGATTGATGACACCACCAAGGGCGTCTGTGCCGTAAATTACCGAAAGTGGACCTTCGATAATTTCTATTCTGTCAATATTGTTTAAGTTAATCTGACTTAAATCGATATTGCCATTTTCTCTTCCGGTTAAAGGAATGCCGTCGAGGAGAATTTTAACATTCTGACCGCTGATGCCCTGAAGGCTCAGACTTGTTCCAAGTACATTATCATTGCCAATTCTGACATTGAGTTCCTTGGTTAAAATATCTTTAAGATTGACAGCTCCCTGTCTTTCTATTTGTGCGGCACCGATGATTTTTACATGGTGAACCGATTGAGATGAAGCAGTTGGTTTAATATTACCAGTACGCACTATGGTATTACCCATCTCTGTGGTATCATCATACTGGGCAAAGGCAATACTCGATGTGAGTATTGCCAGCCCGGTAAGTAGATATTTTCCAGTCTTAAACATGGAAGTGCGTTCGTGCTAAATTATTGTTTGATGAATTTTTGTTGGAATAAACCTTTTTCTGTTTTGATGATGGTCATGTAGACACCTGCACTTAAATCAGATACGTTAACTGTTGCTGAATTAGAAGATGCTACATTTTTACCAAATACATCGTAAACGTTTACCAATTCAACAACATCGTCTGTTTTTACAGTGATGAATCCTGAAGCTGGATTAGGATATACATCTAAACCACCTAGAATTTTGTTGTCATCGATGCTCAGGGTTGCTTTGTAAAAACTGAAAACAGTTTTGCTTAAAGGACCGCCAGTGTATGAAACCATAGTCATTTTGTAAGTATTAGTATCTTTAGCGTTGATGAAGTATACAAAAGTATCTGCGATGTCATAAGATGCGCCGTTAAAGGTTTTCCAGTCGTATCCAATGGTTGAGATATTGTCTGATGCAACAGCAGTTTTGTTGGCTAACCATACTTCGTTACATTTCTTGCCTTCGTTCTGAGCAACTTTAACGCCATTGTTGTGCAATACACCAGTTACAGGGAAAGGAATTTTGTTCGGACCTAATTGCAACATGCCTTTGTATTTCGTCCATACCAGATCCCAGGTTCTGTTGTCTGGCTCTCTGTCGCGAATAACGTTATTTACAACATCATAATAAACAAAGTTTCTGTTTGGATATGATTTCTTGCCAATCTGTACAAAGTTTGAATCGGTATTGTCAATGTTTGAAACAGTAAACTGCCATAAAGTATCAACTACAATCTGATTGATGAAAACCTTCTTGTATGTGCTCTGTGTTTTGTTGTATAAAACAAATACTGAATTTCCTACTACGTTGTGTGAAGTAGAATTGTAGCTACCCCAAATAAAGTTGAACGGATCCGCAGTGGTATATCCTTTTGTGAATGCACTTAAGTTCCAGGTACTGTCTGAATCCAGTAATTCTGGAATAGCATACATGCCTGTAGTGTCAAGATTGTGCCAGTTACTCCAGTTTTTACCTGGTAACTTTACAAGTCTCCAACCTGTAGTACCCGCTTGTGCACTTTCTCCTAACTGCGAGTTTACACGGATAGATACGCCATTTGCCGGATTAGCAGGAAATGCTGATGGCATCACTGAAAATGCTAAATGCCAGTTGTTGTTTGCTACTGTCTTTACTGTACCATTGCCAGTGCTTACACCTTTTTTCAAACTGTAAAACACGTCGTTAGATGAGCCTGAACCCATCAAAGTACTGTCACTCGGATCACAAGTCTGCGCAAACGCAACTTGACCGAAGAGCAAAATACTAGCTGATATAATTAATTTTTTCATTATTTTGGATTGGTTTTAAATGAGGCTGCAAAATTACTAATTTTTTGGCTTTCATCATTTTAGACTTCTTATTATGACGAAAATATGACAGTATAACTTTAGTCTTTAAGTTCAAAAATATACCCTACACCCCTGATAGCATTAAAATACTTCGGATTCTTCGGATCTAATTCAAAGTATTTCCTGAAAGATAAAATAAAATTATCAATGGTTCTCGTTGATGGATAAACAGAATAACCCCATACTGTCTGCAGGATTTTTTCGCGACTAACAACTTCGTTTTTATGTTCTATCAATAGCTTCAATAATAAAACTTCTTTTTTGGTCAAACTAATTTCGCCGTTGACACTGATGGCGGTGTGTTTTTCAAAGTTAATACTATTCGGACCAAAAGCAAATTCTTTTAAGCCATAATTGGCTCCTACAGCCGCGCCACCCTTGCGGTTCATTAAGTTGTTTATACGCAATTGCAACTCTTCCAGATTGAATGGTTTGGTCAGGTAATCATCAGCTCCTTTTTTTAGTCCCGCAATGCGGTCTTCTACCCTGTTTTTAGCCGATAAAAATAAAATAGGTACTTCCGTGTTTTTTAAGCGAATATTCTCGCAAACATTTAAACCATCGATGCCTGGAATCATGACATCCAGAATCACAAGATCAAACTGTTCGTCTTTAAATTTCTGTACTGCACTGGTACCATCTTTAACCCCTACAACTTTGTTGCCGTCTAGTTCCAGATTAAGTTTTAATAAGTCGTGTAAACTGGTTTCGTCTTCCACTAGTAAAATTCTCTTGCTCATAATAAGTTTTGTTTAAATGTAATGTTAAATGTTGTACCCGAAGGTTTGTTGGCTTCTGCAGAAATAACTGCTTTATGCGACTTCAATATTTGCTTGACTAAAAATAAACCCAATCCTGTTCCCTTAGTCTCCCTGATATTTTCGTCGCCCACTCTGTAAAATTTCTTAAAAATTGCTTTATACTCTTTTTCGTCAATACCCTTTCCATTGTCGGAAACAGAAATAGTAAACCCACTTTCATTCAACTGATAGTTTACCGCGATCTCACTCTCAGAACCTGCATATTTTATAGCATTCTGAAACAGATTACTAAAAACCAGTTTCAAGGATATCTCATCTCCCATGATCATCATAGGTTCTTCATTAAAGATAAACCTGCCTTTGAAATGTGGTTCACAAAGTTGCAAATCAGCCGAATGCTGAATTAACTCTGTGATGTCAAGTTTATGCATGTCAAACTGGTAACTTTTTCCATCAATTCTGGTCGCTAATAATACATTATCCAATAACTCGTTTAAGCGGTCTGAATTGTTTACCATCTGCTGCATTAAAACATTGCGCATCGAATCTTCCATCTTTCTCTGTTGCAAGGTTTGTGCACTCAGTTTTATTGCAGTTAAGGGTGTTTTAAACTCATGTGTAACTGACAACAAAAAGTTGTTCTGCATTTTATTGAGGTTTAATAGTGACTCAAGTTTGCCAAATACCCAAATAACACCAGATATTACCAGTATCGTAAAGAAAATTACCTCAGAATAAAAGGCACGTTGTTTTGTAAGAAAATTGCGATGTATGGCTCTGAATTCCTCTGGTGCAATTCTAATCTCAATTAGATTGTGCAGATTAGAAGTAGTATTGAAAACCACCATCTCTGTTCTCACTTTATAACGCTCGTTCAACTCTTTGTGCTTTCTGCGGATTTCTGGTTCTGCAGCTTTAAATGCTTCATATGGTATAGTTTGAACTTCAACCTGTCTTTCTTCGATGTATTCAATTAGTCCATTTTTAATAACAAGTGCGTTTAATTTAAGATTGTTATATTCCAGTTGATATTCCTTTTCTGTATAGGTAACAAAAGAATACAGCCACCAACCGAAGACGGCGCAGATGTATATGATGACCAAAACTAAAAATAATCTTAACTTCAAAACTTAATATCTTTGTACTTTTTCAAAGGTACTGCTTATTTGACTTTTACACATGTCCGAAAAATACACAAGACAACAATTAGCACTTCGCAATGGTGCCGACAAACCCGAAATTTGGGTGGCATTTAAAGGCAAAATCTACGATGTCTCAGGAAGTCGTTTATGGCGTAATGGCAAGCACTACGAACATTGGGCTGGTCAGGATCTTACTGAAGAATTAGCCGATGCACCGCACACTGATTCGGTGTTCGAACGCTTCCCCTTCATCGGCGAATTGGTCTGATTTATGACATTTTTTTTACATTGATTTTTTATTTCATGCTGCCTGCTGGCAGCATGAAATAAAAAATCCCCAGTCATTGACGACCGAGGATTTTCTAATTTATATTGTGAAAAGTTAATTACAATACTTGCTCTACCGGTGTGTATGGCAGATTGAAGGCTTCTGATACGCCTTTGTATACTACTTTACCGTTAACAACGTTTAAGCCTAATAATAACTCAGCGTTGCCTTTACATGCATCTTTCCAGCCTTTGTTAGCCAGCATCAATGCGTATGGTAATGTTGCGTTGGTTAATGCCAAGGTTGAAGTATATGGCACTGCACCTGGCATGTTCGCTACACAATAGTGAATCACATCGTCGATAACATAGGTTGGATCAGCATGCGTAGTCGCTTTAGTGGTTTCAAAACATCCACCCTGATCTACCGCAACGTCAACCAATACAGAGCCTTTTTTCATGTACTTTAACATATCTCTGGTAATCAGATGTGGTGCTTTCGCTCCAGGAATCAATACACCACCGATTACTAAATCAGCATGTTTGATGGCCTCTCTGATGTTATAACTATTGCTGTACAAGGTCTGTACATTCGCTGGCATAATGTCGTCTAACTGACGAAGTCTAGGAATAGAAATATCCATAATGGTAACTTTAGCACCTAAACCTGCAGCCATCTTCGCTGCCTGTGTACCTACTATACCACCACCTAATACCACTACATCAGCTGGCTTAACACCTGGTACGCCACCTAATAGGATACCGCGACCACCTAAAGGCTTCTCTAAATATTTAGCACCTTCCTGGATACTCATTCTTCCAGCTACTTCACTCATTGGCACCAATAAAGGCAATGATCTGTCTGCTTTCTCAACTGTTTCATATGCTAAACAAATTGCACCACTTGCTATCATAGCGTTGGTAAGTGGTTCGTGACTTGCAAAGTGGAAGTAAGTGAATAACAACTGGTCTTTCTTAATAAGTTTGTATTCGCTTTCAATTGGCTCTTTCACTTTTACTATCATGTCAGCTATTGCATATACCTCTTCAATAGTAGGTAATAATTTTGCACCAGCTTCAGCATATTCTTCATCAGAAAAACCACTTCCGTTACCGGCAGTAGCCTGTACATAAATTGTGTGGCCATGCTTAACAAATTCAGCAACACCAGCAGGAGTTACCGCCACGCGGTTCTCATTGTTTTTAATCTCTTTTGGAACACCTATGATCATAATATTTTTATTTTTTCGAAAAGTGCTGCAAAAGTAGTTAATAATGTTAAATTAAAAAAAATGTTATTCCGAGAAACGAGGAATGAGGATATAGGGGGGCTGAAGCCAGACATAAGATCTTGGATGCACCAGCGGTGCTGCAGAATCATTAATAGGAGAAGAATGATTCTAACAGGCCGGCCTAAGCAACGCCGGCATTATGTCCTTTTACCGTGGACCGCAGGTCCGACGGCTATACGGTTGTTCCATCTCATTCTCATTCTCTGCATCGCTCTCATTCTCATTCTCGCTCTCATCAACAGCCCCCTAAATCCTATATCCTCGTATGTTTGAAAAATCAATATATTTGATATAAAAATGAAGGGGAGATAAGAGCAGTCTAGATCCTAATAAACCATTAAG
>JACCDH010440910.1_pt1 | contig 32751 bp, 24 predicted proteins | sample 7442481 | NCBI WGS metagenome assembly JACCDH01 (sample SAMN15323433, study PRJNA562643) | freshwater metagenome | isolation source: river surface water | place: USA:Blue River Watershed | collected 2017-08-15
CAGGGCTTCACCCACGGGGCCTGCGACCTTGTCGATCGAGGCTTGGCCGGACATGCCGATCTTGACCAGCGCGTGGTAGATGCCCCACACGGTACCGAACAGACCCACGAACGGTGCAGTAGAGCCCACAGTGGCCAGCACAGCCAGGCCGTCTTGCATGCGGCTTTGCACGTTGCCAATGGCACGCTGGATGCTCATGGTCACCCACTCGTTGAAGTCCACAGCGCCCAGCAAACCGGTGTGCTTAGAAGCGCCTTCCAGGCCTTTTTCTGCGATGAAGCGGAAAGCGGAGCCTTCTTCGAGGGTGTCTTTGCCCTGGGCCACGGTGCTGGCGCTCCAGAAGGATTCTTGTGCAGCCTTGGCTTGCTTGTTCAGTTTGGCCTGCTCAGCGAACTTGGTGAAGATCACGTACCAAGAGCCCATGCTCATGAGCACCAAGATCAGCAAAGTGCCTTTGGCCACGGCATCGCCTTGGGCCCACAGGGCGGACAGGCCGTAGGGGTTCTCTTCTTCGGCGGCTGCAGCAGCTGGGGCAGGCGCTGCGGGTGCGGCCACAGGTGCAGAGGCCACTTCAGCTGGGGCAGGCGCTGCTGCAGCTGCAGGGGCAGGTGCTGCTTCTTTGGGCTTGGCCGCCAGCACGTTACCGGCAGACAAGAGACCGGCCAACAGGCCAGCGCAGACGATGAGGGTTTTGAATGGTTTGAACATGATGAGGTTCTCCTCTGGGTTCTTTAAAAACGTTTGACTGTGACTGTGGATCTGTGCGACCGGATCATTCCAGGCGCCAGGTGTATTTCATGGTGGCCCAGCCTTGCTCAGGCTTGCCGTCCACGGTGGCGGGCTTGAAGGCGCAGCGCGACAAACCGGCGCGGGCCGCTTCATCCAGGCGCTTGTAGCCCGAAGACTTCTCGACTTCGGCCTGAATCACTTTGCCATCTGTGCCTACCAAGAAGCGCAGGCTGACGGTGCCCTCTTCTTCCAGGCGACGCGAGGCGCTGGGGTACTCGGGTTTTTCGCAGTTGGCCGAGTTGACCACGGCGGCTGTGCGCACAGGCTCTGCTTTGACCACTGGCGGCGCTGGCGGCGCAGGTGGTGCCACCGGCTGGGGCGTGGCCGACACGGCGGCAATGGCATTGGCAGCTGGCGCTGCGTTGGTCACGGGGACATCCACAGGCGGCACATAGGCCGGAGGGGGCGGCAAGTTCTTGGGCGGAGGTGGCGGTGGCGGCGGTGGGATATCGGGTTTTGCATCTTCGAGCAAAACGGCCTCCACAGGACCTTGGATCTTTTTGACAAACGCGCGGGCCAAGCCCGAGCTGATGGCCCAAAAGAGCAAAAGGTGCAACACCACCACCAGCCCCAGCCCAATCAGGTGCTTGGTCGGCTTGCGTTGCCGGCTGGCGTAATCGTCCATTGTTTGTGCTCTCCTTGTCTTGAGTAAAGTCTTTGCAATCGTTTGCATGATACGCACTAAACCCAAGGTTGCCACCTAGGGAAAGCCCTAGGAAATTGCCAAATTCCCACAAACAAATGTTTCAAATTGCTGCCCAATAGGCAGTCCAGGCTTGTCCCAGAAAATATTTCTGTAAGGCTTAAGACGATCGATCACTCACCTTCGCTGATTTCAAATCTTGATCCGAGACTGAAAATGCAATCGTTTTCAATTTGATTTCACACTCTATTTTCACCAAAAGCCGTGACGCTCAATACGCCAGAGCCCTCACTGGGTTTGCAAACATAGATGTGTGCTTTCTCACCGTTCGGTGCCCGGTACTTTGTCTCTATCGCTTCGCGCACGCCATGCACTTTGGCTCTGGGCAGCAGCGCCACCACACAACCACCAAAGCCCCCTCCTGTCATTCGGGCACCGCCTTCCTCACCAATGGCATTCTGTGCGATTTCCACCAATGCATCGATGGCAGGAACGGTGATCTGAAAATCATCACGCATGGAGACGTGAGATTGCGCCATCAACTGGCCCACGCGCTTCATGTCATGCGCAGCCAAGGCAGCGGCTGCATCGGTGGTGCGCTGGTTCTCAGTCACCACATGACGGGCGCGGCGGTACGTCACCTCATCCAACCCAGGTGCGCAGGCCTCCAACAAATCAAAGTCCAAGTCGCGCAATGCCCTGACGCGGTAATGCTGGGCCGCTTGCTCACACTGCGATCGCCGTGTGTTGTACTCACTTTCAACCAAGCCGCGTTGAACCCGAGAATGGACGATCATGACCGCCAAGTCTGACGGCAGGGGTACACGCTGCGTCTCTAAGGTGCGGCAATCCATCAAAAGGGCATGCCCCAGCTGCCCTCGGGCAGAAACCAACTGGTCCATGATGCCGCAATGACATCCGACAAATTGGTTCTCGGCTCGTTGCCCAATCAACGCCAGATCGGTTGGACTGAGACTTTCCAAGCGACACATACTCTTGAAGGCCTGCGCGACAGCCACTTCCAGGGAAGCTGATGAAGACAAGCCCGCACCTTGGGGCACATTGCCGGTCAAAGCCAAGTCAGCCCCACAGACCGCCACCCCCTGCGCCAGCAAGAAATGAACGACACCGCGCACATAGTTGGCCCATGGCGCATCCCCTCGAGGCAAGATCGGGGCATCCAAACTGAATTCATCCAACTGCCCAGCATAGTCCAGGGCCAACACGCGCACCATGCGATCGCTGCGGGCGCGTACCGCCACCTGCGTTTGAAAATCAATCGCGCATGGCAATACAAACCCTTCGTTGTAGTCTGTGTGCTCCCCAATCAAATTGACGCGCCCGGGCGCCTGAACCACCAATTCTGGTGCAGCATGAAAACCAAGCTGAAAAGCTGCGGTCAAAGAAGCCATCAAATGTCGTGTCATCGTCGGATCCAAAAAAGCAAATTTATTCAACGTCCGCTGTAGTGCACATCGCTCACGCTGCGCAAACGTTGGGCCGCCTGCTCTGGCGTCAAATCGCGTTGGGCCTCGGCCAGCATTTCAAAACCCACCATGAACTTGCGCACCGATGCTGAACGCAACAAGGGCGGATAAAAATGCGCGTGCAATTGCCAGGCTTGTCCATCGCGTGCATCAAAAGGGGCTCCGTGCCAACCCATCGAATAAGGGAATGAGCAAGCGAACAAATTGTCATAGCGAGATGTCAACTGCTTGAGTGCCAGGGCCAGGTCTTCACGCTGCGCCTTTTTCAGTTGCGGCATTTGTTGAACCCGAAAACGGGGCAGCAGCAAAATCTCAAATGGCCACGTGGCCCAGTACGGGACCACCGCTACCCAGTGCTCAGTGATAACCACCACACGCTCTTCCTGTGCAATCTCACTTTCAGCCACATCCAGGAGCATTGGCCGCCCGTGCGCTGCAAAGTAGGCACGCTGGTGCTCATCCTCAGACTGAGCTTCATTGGGCAAATGGTTTGTCGCCCAGATTTGTCCATGGGGGTGTGGCTGTGAACATCCCATCAAGGCCCCTTTGTTTTCAAACACCTGAACCCAGGCGTACTGCGCACCCAAATCAGCCGTCTGAACGCACCAAGCATCAACCACGCCCGTGATCGCTGGCAGCCCCAGCTGAGGCAGCGTCCGACCATGGTCGGGCGAAAAGCAGATCACCCGACTGGTCCCTCTGGCCTCATGCATTTGGTAGAGAAGGTTCTGCGAAGTGGGCGCCACAGGCACTTGCTGCATCAACGCGGCATGGTCGTTGGTGAACACATAGGTCCCCGAATAAGCCGGATTGACATCACCGCTGACACGGGTGTTGCCTGCGCACAGATAGCAGAGTGGGTCGTAAGCAGGCAGCGCCTCTGCAGAAACCTCCTCTTGCTGCCCCTGCCAAGGACGTTTGGCACGGTGCGGAGACACGAGCACCCACTGCCCCGTCAAGGGATTGCGACGGCGGTGAGAGTGCTCAGCGATGTCAAATTCATCAAGCGTCATACTGTGTAGCCTTGGGGGTTGCAAGATTGCCAGCGCCAAGTGTCGGCGCACATTTCTGCGAGCGAGCGCTGCACTCGCCAGCCCAGCACACGCTCGGCTCGCGCAGGGTCAGCCCAGAATGCCGCCAAGTCACCCGGGCGGCGAGGTGCAAACTCGTGAAGCAAGTCAGCACCGCAAGCGCGACTGAACGCATCCAGCATTTCCAGCACGCTGTACCCATGGCCCGAGCCCAAGTTGAAGACATGGTGGCCAGAACGCCCATGGGCATGCCGCAGTACCGCCAAGTGACCATCAGCCAGGTCCATCACATGGATGTAGTCACGCACCCCGGTGCCATCCGGCGTTGGGTAATCAGACCCAAAAATACGCAAAACGGGTCGGCGCCCTACTGCGACCTGGGCGATGAACGGCATCAGGTTGTTGGGTACACCTTGGGGGTCTTCACCCATCAGGCCACTGGGGTGCGCGCCCACAGGGTTGAAATAACGCAGAGCCGTCAGGGACCAACTTGGGTCTGATGCAAACACATCAGCCAAGATCTGTTCGACCATCCATTTGCTGCGACCGTAGGGATTGGTCGCACCAATCGGTGAGCCTTCATGAAGAGGCATGTCCGGCGATTCGGCATAGACCGTGGCAGAAGAGCTGAACACCAGCGTCTTAACACCCACTTCACGCATGGCGTCGATCAACACCAATGTGCCCTGCACATTGGTGTCGTAATAACGCAGCGGCTGCACCACCGATTCACCCACCGCCTTGAGCCCTGCAAAGTGGATCACAGCATCGATGTCGTGCTCACGCAGCACTTGGACCAATCGCGAACGATCGCGTACGTCCGCGCAAATGAAAACAGGGCGCTGTCCGCTGAACTGTTCAATGCGGTCCACCACCGCAGCTTGGGCATTGACCAGCGAATCGAGGATCACAGGCTGATAGCCACCGGCAATCAATTGCACACAGGTGATGCTGCCAATATAGCCAGCACCGCCGGTCACCAGTATGTTCATGCTGCAGTCCTCATACCCGGGTCAATCGGACAATAAAGGCCGTCTCTGCCTGCGCACGCGGCAAGGGCAAACCTGCATGGCGCAGCCAACCGCCGTCGAGGGGCAAACCCTCGGCCGAGTTCAGGGCATCGAAAAACGGCGCGGTGTTGTGCGCTCCGGTGGGCAACACTGTGCCAGCGGGCACACATTGCCGGATCCGGTATTCGGCTTGGGTGTCCAACATGGGCAGCGGCAGCCGAGGCGTGTAGCGGTGGTTGGTGGGCTGGGTGCGGTACACCAGCAGCAACACGTCGCTGGCCACACCCGCATCATCCAAATCACCGTGGGCCTGCCAGACGATGCCGTCATCGATGGCCCCTTGCCAAACGTGCCCATGGTGCAGGCGCTCGCGCAAATCCTTGTACATCTGAATCCAGGCCTTGAGCTCGGCCGCATCGGCCTCTCTCAAGATGCGCGCATCGAGCTCCACGCCCAAATGTCCCGGCAAAGCAACGGCGGCACGGAAAGCCATGCTTTGTGTGCGGCCCGTGGTGTGGGCGCATGCACTGCCCACGTGGGCACCCATGATCTCGGGCGGAAAGAACTGCAAAAAGCCGCGCTGGATGTCCACACGCGACATCGCATCGATGCAGTCGCTGGTCCAGACGCGGTGGGTGTAGCGCAAGACACCAAAGTCAATGCGCCCACCGCCGCCCGAGCAGCTTTCGATTTCCACCTCGGGGTGGGCGGCGCGGATGCGCGCAAACAGCGCATAAGCCGCATGCACTTGCACGCGGTACCCCGCTGTGCCATCGTGCAACCCAGCGGTGATCAAGTCACGGTTGTGGTCCCACTTGATGTAACGGATGGGCTGGGCCGACAACAAGGCATCGATCTTTTCAAACAAGTAATCGCTGACCTCGGGGCGAGCGATGTCGAGCACCAACTGGTTGCGGGCAGTGATCAAGGGGCGGCCCTTCAGCTGCAATGCCCAGTCGGGGTGGGCGCGGTACAGATCACTGTCCGGGTTGATCATCTCCGGCTCGAACCACAGGCCAAACTCCATGCCCAGCGCGTTGACGTGCGCGACCAAATCTCCAAGCCCTTGAGGAAATTTAGATTCATCGGGCCACCAGTCACCCAGTGCGGCGCGATCATGGTGCCGCCCATGGAACCATCCATCGTCCAGCACGAAGCGCTCCACCCCAACAGCCGCTGCGGCTGTGGCCAATTCCTTGACCTTATCTGGGTACACGTCGAAGTAGAAACCTTCCCAAGTGTTCAGATGAACAGGCCGAGGCCGCATCTGACCACCCGGCCAGTTCAGCCGAGAACGCAATTCGGCATGGAAGTTGGCTGCCAAGCCATTGAGGCCCTGCGTAGAGCAGCTCGCCACCAGCTCAGGCGTGTTCAGTGTGGCGCCAGCTGCAAGCAAGCCCTCGCCCGGTGCCAACCACTCCCCCATTTGCCACTGGTATTGCGCGTCGTGTAGCCATTCGATGGTTTGCTGGTGGTTGCCCGACCACGCCAAGTGCGCACCGTATACCAGCCCAGCACATTCGGTGCTGCCATCCGTCGTGACCACAGCCCCCGGAAAGCAATCGTGCGATGTGCGACCGCGTCGGCTTTCTCGGCGCCATAGGCTGCGGGAGAGTTTGTCGTTCTGCAACAAAAACTCATGGTTGTGCTGACCCGCATAGGAGCGCACATTCTGCGCCTGTGCGGGCAAAAGCAATGTGCCTGCAGCGAGCCACTGCACATCGAGGGCGGTATCGCCCAGATTGCGCAGACTGCTCTTCATGGTCAGCACATCGCTTGTGTGGTCCATGCTCAGATGCACCGTCAATTCAATGGCGGCAACCGGATCGGTCAGAACCACACTCACAGACTGTGCTGGAACCTCCCAATGCACATCACATTGCGTGAAGGACTGCGCAAAGGACTGCCCATGGCGATGCGCCAGCAAAGCACTTTGTCCGAACCAGCCCACACCGAAACTGGGCGCCAACGTCAGCGGCTGGTCAAAGTCCAGCATGAACGAGGGCAAGGGACGGGACCCACGCAAACCATGGGGCGCCTCGTCGCGAATCCGAGGGCCCCAATAACGCCATATGGGCGCTTCACCCGCAGGCAGCTCCAGCACCAAACTGGTGTTTTGGCTGTGGAGACTCAGGTATTCGGAAGGGTTTTTCGTGGTCACAAGCATGCATCCTTATTGCACTTTTTAAAAACTAACGCGAGTTAGATTCGAGTTTATACTAGATTTATGGCATTTCCACCTCAAAAACCGCCCACCAGTGCCGAGGTCGCCCGACAAGCCGGTGTCTCCCGCACCACGGTGTCGTTCGTCCTCAATGGCGTGCTCAACCGCGGCATCAGCGAGGCCACGCGCGAACGTGTGCTGACCGTGGCGCGGGCGATGGGGTACCAACCCAATGCCGCCGCGCGCAGCCTGGCCAGTGGGCAAACCGGCACTGTGGGGGTGGTCATCCCCAAAGCCGCTCATTTGTATGTGGATGCGTTTTTGGCCCAACTTGTGGCCACCGTGAACGAGCAATGCCATGCTTTGGGTTTAAAAATGCTGATCGAAACCACCGACGACGAAGGTCGAGAGCCTGGTGGCTTTGTCAATCTGGTGCGGGGACGCAGCATCGACGGGCTGATCGTGGCCAACCTGCGCACCTCTGAGCACGCCCACTTGGACAAAATCACAGAGGCGGGAATTCCTCTGGTGGTACTGACCTCCAGGCCCCATGAACTGCCCCACGTGGCGACTGTCTTGAGCGATACGGCCAGCGCCGCCTGCACGGCAGTCCAACACCTGATCGCATTGGGCCATCAAAAGATCGCGTTCATCAGCTTTGCCCAACCAGAATACGAGTCCGTTCACGAACGCGAGCTGGGCTGGCAACGAGCGCTGGAACAAGCCCACCTGGTTGCAGATCCCAAGTTGGTCGAATACGCCGACATCAGCGCACAAAGCGGGTACGAGGCCGCCCAGCGTTTATTGGCCAAAGGCGTACCCTTCACCGCCCTGTTTGCGGGCAACGACACCATCGCGTTTGGCGCCCTGCGCGCCTTGCGCGAAGCAGGTTTGCGCGTGCCACACGATGTGGCCGTGGTGGGCTACGACGACATTCCCATGGCCGCGTATGCCCATCCGACCCTGACCACCATGCACTCAGACCCCATTGGGCAGGCGCAACTGGCACTTCAACTGCTGATGGCACAAATCAACGCCGACACGAATGCTGAACCGGTAGCGCTCGAAGTCACGCCGCAATTGGTGATCCGTGACTCCTGTGGCGCACATCGCTGATGTGCATCGGATGTTCCAGCTGAGCCCACACCGCACAAGCCTTTTAGCGCCCTTCTAGAATCCAGCGCCATGAACACCACCGAGATTTTCCTGATCGCCATGTCGATCATCTTCACCGTGCCCTACCTGATCTGGCGCGTGGGCAAGACCGACTATTTCGCCCCCTTGGTGGTGGTGCAAATTCTCACAGGCATCTTGTTAGGCCCCGGCATTCTGGGCAAGGTGTTTCCCGACTATTACCAATTCGTTTTCGCAGCACCCGTCATCCAATCGCTCAACGGCGTCGCCTGGTGGGCCGTCATGCTGTTTGTCATGATTGCCGGGATTGAACTGGACTTGAGCAAGGCCTGGGCACATCGCCGTGAAAGCAGCATCACAGCGGGCCTGGCCTTGGGCATGCCGCTGGTGTTCGGTTGTGCGGCTGCGCTGATGCTGCTGGGCAGCTCGGGCTGGATGGGGCCCAAAGCTTTGACCTGGCAATTTGTGCTGGGTGTGGGCATGACCTGCGCTGTCACGGCACTGCCCATTTTGATTTTGTTGATGGAAAAACTCGACATTCTGCGTCAGCCGCTGGGCCAGCGCATCTTGCGCTATGCCAGCCTGGACGACATCGCCATCTGGGGTGTGCTGGCGCTCATCCTGATGGACTGGGACCGCGTGGGCAGACAAGCCATCTTTCTTCTAACTTTTGGACTGGTCTGCGTTTTTTTCCGCAAAGGCATGCGCCAATTACAAGAAAAAGACCGTTGGTACATCGCCCTCATCTGGCTGGCCGTGGTTGCGTTTGGCGCGGACTGGGCGGGCCTGCATTTCATGGTCGGCGCATTCTTGGCGGGCGCCGTGATGGACAGCGACTGGTTCAACCAAGACAAGATGGATTTGTTGCGCCACCATGTCTTGCTGGTACTGATGCCGGTGTTCTTCCTCTCCACTGGCCTGCGCACCAACTGGGATGTAGGCGGTGTGGCCGTATTCGGCGTGGCGGCCTTGCTGCTGGTCGCCTCTGTCACAGGCAAGCTGCTGGGCGTGCGCCTGGCCGGTCGCATTCTGAACTGGCCTGCGGGCGAGGCCAGCATCATAGGCTGGCTGCTGCAAACCAAAGCCCTGATCATGATCATCTTTGCCAACATCTTGCTGGACAAACAGATCATCACCCACGAAACCTTCACCGCTCTGCTGCTGATGGCGGTGGCCAGCACCATGCTGACCGTACCCATGGTGGCACCGCGCTTGCGGCAGCTCAAAGCCCTGATTTCCAGGGCCGCTTGAGCCCGTCGATCAATACGCCAATTGCGTGCGCAAGTCGCGAACAATCTGCATGGCGGTTTGACGCAGCAACTGGTAATCGTCACCACTGACCGTGGGGCCAGGCAAACGCAAATCCAGCTGCCGACGAATTTCTATCACCTGACCTTGTTGACTCATGCTCGATGCGTAGTTCGCAAACGCATTCGTGAACTGCGTAGGCGCAGGCAACTTCTGAATGACCATGCCTTCGGGCAATTTGAGCGTGATGTGCTCAGTAATGCGTCCACCACCAAACACCAGAGGCCAGCGGCGTTCGGTCAAAGCCAAAGGACGGATGACTGTAGCCAAATGCACCAGTCCCGGCAACCCCACAGGCACAGACATAGCGCCAGGGCCAGGCAGCTGAACCACATCCGGCAGGGTGAAATACGTGGTGTATTTGAATGGCTTGCTCAGGTCATCGGCGGCATGAAAGCGCAGATTGCCCGAACCTTGTTGTCCGCTCATGGCCAACAATTGACTGGCCACCTGCTGCTCCACACCGGAAGGAAATGAGGTCAAAGCCATGCGTGTCATCAAATCCAACGCGCCACCGCTTTTGATCTCACTGCTGCCGCTGACTTGCCCATTGGGTGCCAGCGTCATTTCGGTTTTGATGAAGACATGTGTGTTTCCAGGCTGGTTCAAAGGCAGTGTCTTCCAACTCGTCGGCAAATCGCCCAACCCCAGCACCAACGCCTTCTTGCCTGCCAATGGAGGGGCCAACACCCCAAACTCCGCCTTGCCCGGCGTGGGGTCTACAAACACATCCCACTCTGGCAAATAAGTGATCAAGTGATTGAACGCCGTGGTCGGCATGGGCTCTGTCGGCACCCAATACACATCGGTGGCATTGACCAGAACCGCCTGGCTGGCAATGCCTTTGGCAGCCAACAAAGCAGACAACAAGGTGGACTTGTCTTTGCAATCACCGTACCCGGCCTTGAGCACTTCGTCTGCGGCATGCGGCACCACGCCACCAAAGCCGAGATAAATGGCCACATAACGAATGTTCTGACTGACCCAGCGGTAGAGCACATCGGCTTGGGCTTTCCGATCAGTGACGCCCTTTGTCAGGCGATCAGCCAGCTTCTGAATATCCTCTGTGACTTTCACTTTGTCTAGCGCCCGACTCCAGTAAGCCTGAGCGATCTGGGCATCCGAGTCAAACGTGGTGATCGCCACATGCGCAACAGACCCGTGCGCACTGGCCGCTGACATCTCAGGCGGCGTCGCAGGCAAATTGGACTGGTGCCAGCGCCAGCGTTTGATCGCTGGATCGGCAGATTTTTCTTCCCCACCTTGCATCAGATGCGGCGTCAACTTGACCTTCATGTCCGCAGGTGCCTGCACACTGACCTGAAAAGACTGTCGATCAAACTGCGGAAACGCTGCCGTGAACTCATACAAATGACCCGGAAACATTGGCGCCTTCATCGTCATGCGCGTGCGCATGACCAATCGCGCACCGACCCCCAAGGAAGGAAAGATCACCGTTTTGACACGCCGATCATCAAACATGGCAGCCCCCTGACTGGCCGGGAACAGTTGATCCCGAATGCCATCTTCACGTACATCAATACGCTTGCCCTCAGCGGTGACGGTGTAGGCCTCCACAACGTCGATGCTTTGCAAACTGGTGCTGTAAGCCATCGGCATTTGACCCATTTGCTCCACCGCCTGCGCGGTGTTCAAGCGGATTTCCATGTCCTTGTCCATGGTGTAGTGGCCATCGGCTTGCAAGGCGTAGTGGGTGTGGTCCCGCACAAACGTTGCACTGGGTGTGAAGGCCGCCTGTGTGGATGCAGGCTGAGCCCACGCCGAACTGGCCAGTGCACACACACTGCAAACAGCCAACGCCATGCGCAGCCACGATCTTTTTGAAAACTTCATGATTCCTCTCCCTTTTTATTTCATCGACACCGTCACGAATTCATCTTGGCCATCTCTTGGCGGCAAGCCGGTCAAAGGTTTATTTGAACTTGGTTGAAAACTACTTTTCAAAAACGTCCAAAGTGGAATTTGAAACAGCAGATCGATCACCATTTCCAGCAGCAGCCCCATCAAGTCAGTGAACCATTTCATACTTGATGCAATCGATTACCAGGTCGTACTTTGACAGCGTACGTCGATGTAATTGCTCAGGCTTTACCCTTGCAAAAAATCTCTTAAAAAGACCCGTCTTTAATCAAGAAGGCAGTTAGACAAACCTAAACCACCAACACTGTCAGTCACCCGCGTGTAACTGAATCAGTGCATGCCCTTGCCACGGTGCCAGCTGTGTCCAGTTGGCGAGCCCTTTGTGCATCGGCACATGGCCGATCAGCCATTGGGCGCCGGTCATGTCGGGCAAGTCGCTCACGGGCAGGTCTTGCGCCTGCCCGCTGAAATTGCACAAGACCAGCACGCGGTGATCGCCGTCGTCGCGCAGGTAGGCGAACACATGCGGGTGGTCGGGCAAGAGCAGTTCGTAGCGGCCATGCACCAGCACCGGGTGCTGCTTTCGCAAGGCGATCAATTGGCGGTAATGGTGGAACACCGATTGCGGATCGGCCAGCGCCGCTTCGGCGTTGATGTGGGTGTGGTTCTCGTTGACGGCCAGCCAAGGCGTGCCAGAGGTAAAGCCGCCTTGCGCCCGAGCCGACCATTGCATGGGGGTGCGAGCGTTGTCGCGGCCCTTGGCGTGGATGCTGCGCAGCACATCGGCCGGGGGCTGCCCGCGCTCTTGCGTGGCCACGCGGTACATGTTGCGGGTTTCGATGTCCTGGTAGTGGTCGATGGTCGGCCAGGCCACATTGGTCATGCCCAGTTCTTCGCCCTGGTAAACATAGGGCGTGCCCTGCATCAGGTGCAGACAGGTGGCCAGCATCTTGGCCGAGCGTTCGCGGTAGGCCGGGCTGTCGTCGCCAAAGCGCGAGACGATGCGCGGCTGGTCGTGGTTGTTCCAGTACAGGCTGTTCCAGCCCTGGCCGTGCAGACCGCTTTGCCAGCGGCTCAGGCTGGCTTTCAGATCTGGCAGGTGCAGCGGTTTCAAAGCCCATTTGCCTTGGCCTCTCTGGCAGTCCAGGTCCATGTGCTCGAACTGGAACACCATGTCCAGCGCCCCGGTCTCGGGATGGGTGATGTCACAGGCTTCCCGCACGGTGGCGCAAGGCGCTTCGCCAACGGTGATGCTGTCGTAATGGTCCAGCACTTCGCGGCGCATCTCGCGCATGTACTCCATGAAGCGTGGGCCGTGCTTGACCATGTCGATGGCGGGTTGGAACAAACCGTTTTGCACCACAGGCGCGGCGGGCAGCATGCCGTCCGCCCGCCAAGGTTTGGCGATCAAGTTGATCACGTCCATGCGAAAGCCGCGCACGCCTTTCTTGAACCAGAAGTGCATCAGGTCGTAGACCTCGGCGCGCACTTTGGGGTTTTCCCAGTTCAGGTCAGGTTGCTTGGGCGAAAACAAATGCAGGTAGTACTCACCGGTGGCTTCATTGAACGTCCAAGCAGCGCCACTGAAAACCGACTCCCAGTTGGTGGGCTCGCGCCCATTCACAGGCTCATGCCAGATGTAGTAGTCGTGGTAAGGGTTGTCGCGCGACGAGCGTGCCTGTCGGAACCATTCGTGTTCGTCTGAGGTGTGGTTGACCACCAGGTCCATCATGAGCGCGATGCCGCGCTCACTCATGCCTGCGAGCATGGCGTCGAAATCAGCCATGGTGCCGAACTCGGCCATGATGGCGCGGTAGTCGCTGATGTCGTAGCCGTTGTCGTCGTTGGGCGACTGGTAAACCGGCGAGAGCCAGACCACGTCCACGCCCAGCGTTTTCAGGTGGTCCAGCTTGCTCGTGATGCCGGGGATGTCGCCGATGCCGTCCCCGTTGCTGTCACAAAAGCTGCGCGGGTAGATCTGGTAGACGGTGCTGCTTTTCCACCAAGTTTGATCAGATGAATTCATAACAGACAACGGGAGACAAGGATAAAAGCTGAGGCTTACTCGGGCAGTTCCACAGTGCGGTGGCAGGCAATGCCCTGGCTGTCGAACAGGTGCAGCTGATCGGGCATCAGGCGCAGTGTCAGCGCCGAGCCTGCGGCGAGCGAGGCGCTGCCTTCGACCTTGACGGTGGCGATCGGCTGACCCGGGATCTGAACGTACAAAAGCGATGAATCGCCCAGACGCTCGATGTGCTGCAGGCTGGCGGTGAGGCCTGTGCCCGCGCCTTCACGGCCCAGAGGTATGTGCTCGGGACGTATGCCCACCTGCACCGATTCACCAGCTTTCAGGTGTCGCGCATCGACGGCCACGCTGATCGTCTGGCCCCCCACATCCACGCTGGCGTGGGTGTCATCGGCACCCAGCAAAGTGCCTTGGAGCAGGTTCATCTTGGGCGAGCCGATGAACTCAGCAACAAACAGGCTGGCCGGGCGGTGGTACAAGTTCATGGGCGTGCCGACCTGGGCCACGCTGCCGCGCTCCTGGATGAGGGCGCCCGTGTGCAGCAGCACGATCTTGTTGGCCAGCGTCATGGCCTCGACCTGGTCGTGCGTCACGTAGATCATGCTGGCCGAGCCCATGTCTTTGTGCAGCTTGGCGATTTCCAAGCGCGTCTGCACGCGCAAGGCGGCGTCCAGGTTCGACAACGGCTCGTCAAACAGAAACACCTTAGGTTGCTTGACGATGGCACGGCCAATGGCCACGCGCTGGCGCTGCCCACCCGAGAGGGCCTTGGGCAGGCGGTCCAGCAGCGGGGTCAGTTGCAAAATTTCTGCGGCTTCTTTCACCTTGCGGTCGATCTCGGCTTTGTCCGACCCCAGCACGCGCAGGCCAAAAGCCATGTTCTCGCCCACGGTCATGTGCGGGTAGAGCGCATAGCTCTGGAACACCATGGCCACGCCGCGCTGGGCGGGTGGCAGGTCGTTCACACGCTGATCGCCGATCAGCAAATCGCCCGAGCTGATGTCTTCCAGGCCCGCCACCATGCGCAGCAGGGTGGACTTGCCGCAGCCCGAGGGGCCGACAAACACGCAGAACTCGCCATGCTCGATGGTCAGGTTGGCGTTGTGGATGGTCATCGGCAAATGCGGTGCGTAGCGTTTGCAGATGTTCTTGAATTCAATGCGGGACATGGGTGAACTCCAACGCGGGGTATTTCAGAGGTTTGGATCAAAGCAGCTGCACGAGCAAACCACCGTAGGGCTCAAAGGCCAGGGTCTTGGCGGACAAACAGCCGCCTGAGAGACCAGGTACGGCCAAGGTGTGCGCGGCTTGGAGCGTATCGCTCAAATGCAGGCTGGCGACTTGGTCGCTGAAGTTGAATGCACACAACACGCGTTGGCCATCGTGCTCGCGCACAAAGGCCATCACCTGCGGGTGCACGGGCAACAAGGTTTGTTCACCGTGGACCAGCACTGGTTTCGTGCGCCGCCATTGCAGCAACTGACGATAAAAATTCAGGTGCGAATGGGCATCCCTGTCCTGTACATCCACGGCCAAAGCTCGGTAAGCCTCGGTGAACGGCAGCCAGGCCTGGGTCTGACCATCGCCAAAGCCAATGTCGGCCGCTTGGCTGTTCCAGGGCATGGGCGTACGGCAACCGTCGCGGCCCTTGAATTCGGGCCACATGGTGATGCCATAGGGGTCTTGCAAATCTTCAAACGCCACATCGGCTTCAGGCAAACCCAACTCGTCTCCTTGGTACAGACAAGGGGAGCCGCGCAAACACATCTGGAACACCGCGGCCAGGCGCAGCAAATGCGTGTTGCATTCTGGGCCGCCCCAGCGCGAACCGACACGCTCCACATCGTGGTTGGCCAATGCCCATGAGGGCCAACCGCCTTGGCTCTTCTCGGCAAATTTTTGCATCAGGCCGTGCAGATACGGTGCACTGCTGTCTTTGCCCAAGAGGTCAAAACTGTAGGCCATGTGCAGCTTGTCCCCGCCACTGGTGTATTCAGCCATGGTGGCAATGCTGTCGTCGGTACCGATCTCGCCCACCATGGTGGTGTTGGGGTACTGGTCGACCAAGGCGCGCAATTGCTGGAGGAAGCCCAGGTTTTCAGGTCGTTCCTTGTCATAGATGTGGCGCTGCCAGCCATAAGGATTAGCATCGCTCAAGGCGGGGTCACCCGCGACGGAGCTGTCACGTGGCGGGTTGCTGCGCAATTGCTGGTCGTGAAAGTAAAAGGGCGTGGTGTCCAGGCGGTAACCGTCCACACCCAGCTCCAGCCAGAATTTGACAGTGCCCAAGATGGCCTCTACCACCTGCGGGTTGTGGAAGTTCAGATCAGGTTGGCTGGCCAAAAAGTTGTGCAGGTAATACTGCTTGCGACGGGTGTCCCATTGCCAGGAGCTGCCGCCAAACACACTCAGCCAGTTGTTGGGTGGATTGCCATCGGACAGCGCATCGGCCCACACATACCAGTCGGCTTTGCTGTTGTCGCGGGAGACTCGGCTTTCGGCAAACCACGGGTGCTGGTCCGAAGTGTGCGAGAGCACCTGGTCGATCACAACCTTCAGGCCCTTGGCGTGTGCGGTTTGCACCAGGGTGCGGAAGTCGTCCAGCGTGCCAAACAATGGGTCAATGTCGCAATAGTCGCTGACGTCGTAACCGAAGTCCTTCATGGGGCTCTTAAAAATGGGCGAGAGCCAGATCGCATCGGCACCCAGTTGCGCCACGTAGTCCAGCTTGGCGGTGATGCCCGGCAGGTCGCCCACGCCGTCGCTGTTGCTGTCGGCAAAAGAGCGGGGATAAATTTGATAAATGACGCCGCCGCGCCACCAGTTGTTGTTCGGTGCTTTGCTCATGCTTGGACTGCCATCAGCCTTTGACCGCGCCTGCCGTCAAGCCAGACACGATGCGTTTTTGGAAGAAGAACACCAGCAACAAAAGCGGTACGGTGACGATCACCGAGCCGGCCATGATGGTGCCCCAGGGAATTTCGAAAGCCGTGGCGCCTGCGATCAGCGAGATGGCCACGGGCACGGTGCGCTCTGTGTCGCTCACCACAAAGGTCAGCGCGAACATGAATTCGTTCCAGGCGCCAATGAAGGCCAGCAGGCCGGTGGACACCAGCGCGGGCCACAAGAGCGGCATGAACACCTGGAAGATGATGCGCAGCGGACCGCAGCCGTCCATGATGGCGGCCTCTTCCAGCTCACCTGGCAACTCGCGCATGAACGTCGTCAATATCCAGACCGTGAATGGCAGGGTGAAGATGGTGTAGGGCACAACCAGGCCCAACACCTTGTTGTACAGGCCCAGCGACTGGATCAGCTCGAACATGCCCGAAAGCACCGCCACTTGCGGAAACATGGACACGCCCAACAGACTGACCAGCAGCAAGCCTTTACCCTTGAAGCGGATGCGCCCCAGTGCATACGCGGCAGTGATCCCCATCAGCATGGCAAACGCCACGGTCAAAAAAGACACCGCGATCGAATTGACCAGACTTTTGCCAAAGGGCTGGACCCCTTCAAACAAGGCCCGGTAGTTGCGCAGGTCGGCATTGCTGGGGAACAGGTCGGCGGTGAACAGTGCATTGCCGGTTTTGAGCGATGTCGAAATCGCATAGACAAACGGGTACAGCGACAAGATGACAACGATGGCCGAGATCAGGTACAGCAGCACTGTGGCCAGAGTGGAGCGTTGCTTCATGGCTGGTCCTCCGCCAGTTTCACGCGCGTCAGGCGCAAGAAAATCACGGCAGTGAGCATGATGATCAAGAACAGTGAAGTGGATGCGGCCGAGCCGAAGCCCACGTTGCCGTACTCCACCATTTCGCGGCGCACAAACCCTGACATGCTGATGGTGCTGCTGCCGTTGGATGTCAATACATAGATCAGATCGAACACCCGCAGCGAATCAAGCAAGCGAAAAACGATGGCCACCATCAAGGGCTGCCGGATCAATGGCAAGGTGATGCGCCAGAACACACGCAAGGGGTGCACACCATCCACACGAGCGGCCTCGTAGCAATCTTTGGGCACGGTTTGCAAGGCTGCCAAAACCAAGAGCGCCATGAAGGGGGTGGTTTTCCAAACGTCCACCAACACCACCGTCCACAGCGCATAAGACGGTTCAGCGGTCCAAGCGATCTTGTGGTCGATGAGCCCAGCATTGATCAGCAAGGTGTTGATCACGCCAAACTGGTCATTGAGCATCCAGCCCCACATCTTGGCCGACACGATGGTGGGAATCGCCCAAGGCACCAGCACGGCTGTTCGCACCAGCGCCCTGCCCTTGAAATCCTGGTTGAGCAGCAAGGCCACGCCCAGCCCGGTGAGGGTTTCCAGAACCACCGACACCACTGCAAATCCAAACGTGTTGCGGATGGAAATGCCCCAGTCACCGTACCAAAAACCTTCATCGTCATTGGGGTTGAAAAACAGGCCGTATTCGCCAACGTAGTTTTCCAAACCGACCCACTGACCTGCTGAAATATCGTTGATGTTGGTGTCGGTGAAGCTGAACCAAATGGATCGGGCCAGCGGCCAGACCGCCACGATCAGCATGAGCACGATCATGGGGGTCAAAAACAGCCAGGCTGTGCGTGTTCTGGAATTCATGGGTTTCACCAGTGTTTGCGACGGATTTTCTGGAGGCGCTGTTCAAGTCTTTTCACGGCCTCTTCGCCCGTGGCGCGCTTGGACAGAACTTCATGTGCGGCGCTGAACACACTCTGACTGACTTGCGGGTACTTCAAGCCTGTCAATGTGGCCGGTCTGGCCACGCTGTTGGCAAACACATCCGACAAATTGGCCATGAACGCATTGGCCGCGATCACGTCTTTGTCTTTGTAGAGCTCGGGCAAGGTCGGGTTCAGAGAATTACCGATGGCGCGGACTTTTTGCACCTTGGCACTGGTCATGTACATCACCAAATCGGCCGCTTCTGCAGGGTGATGGCTGTATTTGGAAACCGCCAGCTGCCAGCCGCCCAATGCAGCGGTGCTGGGTTGACCCGGCAATTTGGCGATGCCTACTTTGCCTTTAACGGGGCTGTCGTCTTTTTCCATCAGCGCCCAGGCATAGGGCCAGTTGCGCATGAACAAGGCATTTGAATTTTGGAAGACGCCGCGCGATTCTTCCTCTTCGTAATTCAGGACACCGATGGGCGAGATGGTGCCGATCCACGAAGCTGCCAAGTCCAGCGCCTTGGCCGCCTTCGGGTTGTTGATGGTGATGCGGCCATCGGCATCCATGATCGTGCCGCCGCCATGGCCGCCCACCAATTCGAGGGTGAAGCAGGTCAGCGCTTCATAGGCCTTGCCTTGGAACACAAAACCATGGAAATCGTTGCGACCTTTGCTGCGCTCGGCTGTCTGGATTTTTTGCGCCATGCGTGTCAATTCAGCCCAGGTGGTGGGCACAGTTTCGCCGTATTGCGCCAGCAGGTCTTTGCGGTAATACAGCAAACCTGAATCGGTGAACCATGGCATTGCCAAAAGCTGGCCATTGACCGTGTTGTTGGCCACCATGGCAGGGAAATGCTGGTTTTCCCAACCCTTGCTGTAGGGTTTGAGATCGGTCAAATGGTCTTTCAGAATGCCCGGCCATGTTCCATCCACGATCAAGACGTCCACATCACTGGACTTGGCAGCGAACAACTGACGGTAGAGCGAAATTTTTTCTCCGAAGCCGCCAGGAGGGGAAAAGTTGCGCACAGTGTTCCCCGTTTTGGCCGCCCAGGCTTGCGCGTGTTTGAGGCAAAACTCCACGTCGCTGCCGCCAGGGCCACAAGTGATGGTGACCTCGACCGCTTGCGCTGTTGGGGTCAAGCCGATCCATAAGCTCAGAGAGATCAACCAGGGTGCAAAACTGAATTTCATGCGAAGTTCGCCCTTGATGCCATGCCAACATGGCTGCACAAGACAAATTTTTGAGAATCTGAGGCAAGAGATTGCCCGAAAAAAATTGGCCGGCGACATTTGCATGTCGTCGGCCCGTTCAAGTGACATTTGAGACACATGAACATGTTTCCGCAGAAACAGCAGACTGCGTCCCTGACGTCAGCCTGCTTGGCAAGTTGGATTAGAACTTGTAACGCACGGTGGCGCTGATCGTGCGACCTGTTTCCACGCCGGCACCGTACACGTTGCCGCTGATCAGACCGGCTGTGCTTGAGGGGTACAGCTTGTTGAACAGGTTGTTGATGTTCAAAGAACCGATCAGGCCGTTGCCGAAGTTGTGGTTCACGAACGCGCTCACGACATAGTGACCGCCAACGGATGCAGTATTGGCATCGTTCAAGTACATTTTGCCAACGCCACGGACTGTTGCACCAAGCACTGTGTCACCCAGGGTATAACGTGGAGAGATGGTGTAGCGCCACTTGGTAGAACCTGCGGGTGTCTTTCCGATGAAGGTGCTGCTTGCGGTATTTTTGGTAAACGACTCATCGCTGTACACAGCGTTGGCATTCAAAGCAAAGTTACCAATGGAGTAGCCCGATTCGAATTCAACACCGTCAGCCTTGTAACCCAATTCGCGCAGATATGGACCATCGCGTTGGATATTGCGGGTTGGGTCATAGTCGAACTCTTTGGTAGTCGAGTGGAAGTAGGTAGCCGACAAAGCATAACGACCACCAGCCGCATTACCACGGGTCTTCGTACCCAATTCAAACTGCGCAACAGGAGCTACGGCGACGTCTGTCGCACCGGCTGCCAACCCGCCCATGGCGTTGAAGTTGTTCGATGTGGTCAACAGACGGTCAGAAATGGCACGGTGACCCAGGCTGTAGCGGCCAAAGACGCTCAGATCTTTGTTGACGCGGTAGTTAGCGCCAGCAGAGTAGTTGTTGTAGCTGGTTTTGTAGTCTGCCAAGATGCGGTTGGTTGCCATGGTCGTGGACAAACCGTTGACAGTTGGACCTGCGGCGCCAATATCTGCATAACCGTAGCCACGGAAGTGCTCATTGCGGATACCGGCATCCAAATCCCAGTTACCTGTTTCGAGGTTCAAGCCCAAATACGGTGCTGTTGTGGTGAACTGTTGGTTGATGTTCTTGGCACTGTCGGCACCCCAGCTGTTGTTGTAGCCGGTCAATCCTTGGTTGGTCAATGCCGCGTTTTGCGCGTTATAGACATCGATGACAGCACCGTTGTATGCAGCCTCAACCACACGAGTGCTGATGCTCCACTTTTGAACCACGTTTTGGCGTGAGTAGAACAAACCGGTTTTTGCATTCAGTTTGTTGCCATTGCCCAGGTCAAACGCTTTGCTGACAGAAAAGTCGTTGACAAAGTTGCCCATGTCTGGAGTTTGGACGTTGATCGCACCACCGGTCGAAACGAGACCAGAAGCCAGATTGGCGTCGGTCACGACTTGACCTGCTTTAGGACCGTTCAAGTACTTGGCATAGCTAGCACCGGTGAGACCGCCCAATGCACTGTTCAAAGTCTTGACATCCCAGAACTGTGTTTGAAAGGCACCCGCGTTTTGCGACACACGGAACTTGTTGTCAACGGTATAACCGTTGCTCAACTCGTTGTGGAATTCAAAGCCAACCGATTTAGACTTGGAAGTGATGCCATTGGTCAAGGACGACTGCGTGATTTGACCGGTCACAGGGTCCATCGCGGGGAACGTGTTGTTGAACTTGGAGTACTGCGAGTCATACAAGCTATTGAAACCACGCGCATTACCGAAATTCGATAAATTGCCGTTGTTCGATGTGGCGGTCAAGAACGTTTGAGGTGTTGTAGGTGCAGTCTCATCCAGCGCCTTCAGGTTCAAGCGAATGTAACCTTTGGTGCCGTTGAATTCTTTGGTGATGTTGGCTTTGATTTGGTAACCGTGCAACGCACCAGGTGCTGCTTGGCGAGCTCCTTCACCATCGCGGAAGTAGCCACCTACGTGGTAATACATATCGGTGCCAATTCGACCACCCACATTGCCATCCACGCGGGTTTCGTTGAAGTTCAAGCCCCTCGTCAAACCAATGGAGCCGCCTTCTTCTTTGCCCGTCTTGCTCATGTAGTTGATCACAGCGCCCGGTGCGTGCGATGCATACACGGATGAAGAGCCACCACGCAAGGTCTGGATGCTGTCAACGCTGTTGTCAAAGCGGGTCCAGTAGTCGTTGTTCGAGAACATCATGTCACCGAACTGAACGGTTGGCAGACCGTCTTCCTGGATCTGCACGTACTTGGAGCCACCAGAAGAGATCGGCAAACCACGCACAGAAATGTTGGCATTACCGCCGGGGCCGGCTGTTGCTTCGGTACGGATACCGGGAATCAACATCAGCACTTCAGACTCGGTACGCGCTCCGAAATCCTTGACTGCATCTTGGTCGATGTCGGTAACGGAAACCGAGCTGCGCATCTTGGATTTGGCTGTGGAAGAGCTGGTCACGACCACTTCGTCGAGTTTCAGGCTTTCCTGGGCTTGTGCAGCGCCAGCTTGCAGCAACGCTGCCACGGCAAATGCTACGGGTGTGTAGCTAGGGATCTTTTTCATCGTATCTCCTGGTGTTAATGAATGGACTAGTCGAATCGTCCAACTAGACAGGTGAATTAAAACGCGTTTGCAATCGATTGCAATTCAGTAAAAACCCTAGGCTGTTGCGGAAATATGACGCTTTCACAGGGTTACAAATCGGTTTCGTTTCCGTCCGAAATGCTTTTGTTTATAGGCTCGAAAAGCCCACTTGTAGATTGCCCTGAACAAACAGGGTCGTCCAGGGCAAATCCGGAAACACCAAGCTGGTGATGGACGTCAGGCCCTGATCCGCAATCGTTTCCATTGACAAGGTATCGGCATACAACACCACATCGCAAACCTCCGTCGTGTCCAAACGAGGCACTCGATGCACGGCGGCAAATTCAGGGTGAATAGCTTGGGACTGTGAATGACGACGGTCTACCTCGTATTCAGCCTTGTCTGCATCAAAGCTCAATCGCCATAGTTGGCCCACGTCATTTTGCAACTGCACCATCCACGAGGCATGCGCATCGGCCACGATATGCAGCCGGAAACACCCTGTCGCCCCCATCGCCAGGTCAACGTTTTCGTGCAATCCATGCCCATACCGAACCGAAGGATTCAATGGGCGAAAAGCCTGCGCCACTTCTGTCGCCACTGGGGCACACAGGTAGGTTTGATCACCCACCTTTTGAAGACACAACTCACGGGGCAGCGTCATTGCCCCTCGCCATCCAGCGGTAGGGGTCTTGTGGGCATAGGGCCAATTGCTCATCCAAGCCATGAAGAGACAACGACCCGGGGTATTGCTCCATGTCACGCCAGCATAGTTGTCTGCACCCCAATCCAACCAGCGTGTATCGGCATGCGCTGCCGTGAAGGTCACGCCATCGAAGTTACCGACAAAGTATTGCGTCGCCGAGCCTCCTTGGGGGCCGCCTGGATTGAGACTCACCAACAGCACCCAGTGCTCACGGCCATGAAGTGGCAAACACACCAGGTCTGGACACTCCCACACGCCACCATGCGCGCCTGCGTTCTTACCAAAGTCGCTGAGCCAAATCCAAGACTTCAAATCTTGCGATGAGTAGAAGGCGATGTGATCGCCGCAAGCCACGCACATCACCCAACGTGCTGTAGCTGCATGCCAAAACACTTTGGGATCACGAAAATCTTTGAGTCCTGGGCTTGGGAGAACGGGGTTGCCCGCGTATTTAAGCCAAGTCTTCCCAGCATCCAGGCTATACGCCAGGCTCTGGTGCTGATGCGGCAAACCTTGCACCTCTGAAGGCCGGTGATGGTGCGTGAAGATGGCCACCAGCGGTGCTTGCCCTTGAGGCGCCAAGCCTGAGGTGTTGTCCACATCAAGCACAGCACTGCCCGAAAAGATCATGCCCAGTTCATCCGGCGCAAGGGCTACGCCATGCTCTTGCCAATGCAGCAAATCATGGCTGGTGGCATGCCCCCAATGCATCGGCCCCCATTCACTGCTTGCTGGGTGGTATTGGTAAAAAAGGTGGTAGACGCCCTCGTGGAAAACCAGGCCATTGGGATCGTTGATCCAATGGGCCTGAGGCGTGAAATGGTAGCGAGGTCTGAATCGTGTGGTGTCCGAGCTTGTCATTCAGCGTCCGTCATTGCGCTGCACAGTTTCGGCGGATGAATGCCATGTGCGTGGGCATGCTTTCGGCGGCTGTATTCATAGCTTTGCGCAACTGTTTGAGGGTGTTGTCGCCATCCACTCGGCGGTGATCCACCAGTGGGTCATGACGCTCGGGCATGTTCAGTTGTCCCAGTTGAACCGCCAGCCAACTCGAAGGGCCAAACAGGTCATAACCATCGGTCACGATACGACCATAACGCTTGAAGTGCGCCATCTTGTGCGCCAGCGAATCCGGAATGCTCATGGCACTGGTGTAGCGCCACAAGGGAGAATCATCACGCGTGGTGAGCTTGTAGTGCAAAACCAGAAAATCACGAATCCGCTCGAACTCTGCGTTCCCTAAGCGGTTGTATTCATCCGACACTAGAGGGTCAAAGTCAAGGTCAGGGAAAAATGCCAAGAGCTTGGAAATCCCTGATTGGACCAGATGCAAACTGGTGGATTCCAGTGGTTCCATAAAACCACTGGACAAGCCCAGAGCGATGACGTTTTTGTTCCAGAACTTTTTGCGTCGGCCTGTGGTGAAACGCAGTGGGCGCGGATCAGCCAAAGCTTTACCATCCAGGCGCTGCAGCAACAAGGATGCGGCCTCGTCTTCGTTCATGAACTCGCTGCAAAACACATAGCCATTGCCAATGCGGTGCTGCAGGGGAATGCGCCACTGCCAGCCCGCCTCACGGGCCGTGGCACGTGTGTAGGGCAATGGGTCGCCAGCCGACTCGCAGGGCACCGCCATGGCACGGTCACAGGGCAGCCAGTGGCTCCAGTCCTCATAGCCCGTCTGCAGCGCCTCTTCGATCAACAAGCCACGAAAACCTGAGCAGTCGATGAAAAGATCTCCCGCGATGTCTCGGCCATCGGCGAGTCGAACGCTTTCGACAAAACCATCGCCTTGACGCAAACCCACATGAACGATCTTGCCCTCCAAGCGTTTGACGCCCCGCTTCTCAGAGACATCGCGCAGGTATTTGGCGTACAGCCCCGCATCGAAGTGGTAGGCGTAGTCGTACATCGATGTGACTTGTCGCGGGTCTTGGCTGGGGCGATCGAACTTGCCGCGACTGGCTGCTGCCCAGGCCATGGAGTATTCATCGATGGAAGGCATATCTTGGTACTGGCGGCCTTTGAGCCAGAACTGGTGCAGGGGTGAGTAATCGAACTGAACGCCATGAGGGCCGAACTGGTGAAAGTAACTGTGACCTTGCTTGGCCCAATCAACGAACTGAATGCCCAGCTTGAAAGTACCCTGGGTACGGCGCATGAACTCCGCTTCGTCCAGCCCCATCGTCCGATTGAGTGTCTTGATAGGGGGTATGGTGGCTTCGCCCACACCCACCGTGCCAATTTCATCAGACTCGATCAAGGTGATTTCACAGCCTTGCGTCAAGGCATTGGACAAGGCTGCTGCGGCCATCCAGCCAGCAGAGCCGCCGCCGACGATGATCACATTGCGAATTTGACGGTTGCTGTTTTGCATGTCTTGCTCCACTTGGACAAAAAGCCGGTCACATTCATGACCGGCTTGTTCATTGTTATTGGAAGTGATTGATCCGTGATCAACCCAGCGCAAACTGTTGTTCGCCTGAAGGCGAGCTGAAATGGATCACACCTGATTTGCTGAGCAAGTCGACCTCCAGGCGAATCTCATCTTGCCCAGTCATCCACTTCAGGGTCAAAGTGTGATCGGCTGAAGCGCTGTGGCTGAATGTGCCATTGAAAGCGGGGTGTTCATTGCGCAATCGAATCAAGTCCAGCAAGCGCGCAACCACGGGTTGCTCAATGGCCTGAAGGACCTCATCTCGACCGTAGTAATGGCGGTTGATGTCGCGACCGACTTTGGTTTTCGCCAACAAGTCCATGTCGTTTTCACCTGCCAGCAAGCCCACGTAGTACACCTGTGGAATGCCCGGCACAAAGAACTGCATCGCACGCGCCACCAGATAGGCGGCCTCGTTGCGGCCCATGGCATCAAAGAAGGTGCAGTTGACCTGGTACAGATCCAGATTGGAGGCTGCGGCGCCGGTGGCCAAGCGACTTTGGTTGTTCGAGTTGCGGTGCATGCGCTCCACCAATTCGTCCAGTTCTGCGGGTGGCACCAAGCCGGGGTTGTTGACGCGATCCGTTGCATCGGCACCGATGTCGATGATGCCGATGCCGTCGTGTGTATCGAGCACCGTCACCGCATTGTTGGGCCGTTGATCCAACCACGCACGCAATGGTGCACTGCGACCAAATTCCAATGCATGCAAGACCAATGGCGGCAAGGCGAAGTCATAGACCCAGTCCACCTGCTGGGCGATTTCCATCTGGCGCTTGTAGTAAGAGTGGATTTCCACCAGCACTTCCAGGCCCAACTCACGGCCACGCTGCGCAAAGGCTTTGATGAAGTCAAAGGTCTCGGGCATCATGAAGCAATTGGCGCCTGCCTTCTTGATGGCATACCCCACCGCATCCAGCCGCACCATGGTGACGCCACTTTGCGAGAGTTTTTGCAAGATGGATTCCAGATAGGCCTTGCCTGCTGGTGTGTGCACATTGATGTCGATCTGCTGAGGCGTGAAGGTGGTCCACAGCAAACGGCGCTCGCCATTGGCCAGCGTGGTCACCGTGAAGGGCATGCCGGGACGTGGGCGGTACACCGCGAGCAAGTCCTTTTCAGTGGCGCCGTTCGGGAAGACCGATTCCATCGTCAAAAACAGGCCGTCGTATTCAGAGGCACTGCCCTTTTGCGAGTAGTCCAGGAACTGCGGGGATTCCGAAGACATGTGGTTGACGATCACGTCGGCCATTACATCGGCTGTGCTCACCAGGCGTTTGATGTCATCCCAGCCCCCCAGTCGATCGTCAACGCGCGTGTGATCAATCGGATCAAATCCTGCATCTGCGCCGTCGATCTTGTAGAAGAAAGGGAGCAAGTGCACACCACCAAACACACCGGCCAATGGGCCATCCAGCAATTCCTGGAGTTGCGACAGGGTCGATCCACCAAACCGGTCGACATATGTAATCAGCTGAACCTTGTTTTTCATTTTCTCGTCATTCACGGAACATATTCATGGCGCAAGGCGCCGGTTTTCAGGTCTGCGGCACAGCCACAATCCAGAAACTCTTATTCAGGGACTTTCACCCGCATCGTGGCCAAGGCCGCACAGACCATCAACACCCCCGACATCATCAAGACGTTGCGCGGATCGCCGGCAAAAACTGTGTCGTAAAGCTGGTTGACGATGAAGCCACCCAGCAGCAAGGGGATCACAATGAACATGTTGAAGATGCCCATGTAAACGCCCGTGCGCTCAGGCGGCACACTGCGCGCCAACATGACATAGGGATTGCCCATGATGCTGGCCCATCCCAGTCCCACACCGATGGCAGGTAAGAAGAGCCAAGCTTGCGTTTGAATTTGTGGAATGCACCACATGCCGATGCCCGACAGCATCAAGCACAAAGCGTGCACTTTGGGCGCACCGTAGCGCTTGGTGTAACCCACCATCATCAACGCTGTCACGAACGACACCGCGTTGTAGAAGCCGCCGATTTGCCCGTTTACCAAAACCGCATCTCGAAAGCCTGTGGATGTGGGGTCAGAAGTGTCAAACAGACTGCGGGCAATCGAGTACGAGACATACTGCCAATACCAGCCCATGGCCATCCACTGAAAAAGTTTCATCCAGGCCATCTGTCGCATGGGCACAGGCATCTCGAGGATCGCGTCCCAGATTTCCTTAAGGGTTGCAACCAAGCCCTGCTTTTGACTTTCAATGCGTTTTCTTTCCTCAGGTGCCAAGGGCAACTCCGGCACGCGCCAGATGGACCAAAAGATAGTGGTCACCGATATCACGCCACCAATCAGGAATGAGACCAAAGTGATTTGCGGGATGTGGTTGTCACCGACGGCATCTTTGTTCATGCCGAACCACACCAGAATAGAAGGCATCAAATACGCCAAGGTTTGAGCCAGTCCAGTGAAGGCACTCTGAATGATGTAACCCGCAGCATGCTGATCTTTGGGCAGGCGATCGCCCACATAAGCACGGTAGGGCTCCATGGTGACGTTGTTGGCTGCATCCAAAATCCACAGCAATGAGGCCGCCATCCACAGAGCTGAGCTGTAGGGCATGGCGAACAAACTCAGGGAGCACAGGATCGCACCAATCAGGAAATACGGCGTGCGACGTCCGTAGCGGGAGGTGGTGCGATCGCTCATGGCCCCAACCAAAGGCTGCACCAGCAAACCGGTGATGGGACCTGCCAAGCTCAAAAGAGGCAGCTCGGCTTCATTGGCACCCAAATAGCTGTAGATTGGACCCATGCTGCTTTGCTGCAACCCAAAACTGAATTGAAGTCCCAAAAAGCCGATGTTCATCTGCACAATCTGAGAGATCGACAGGCGCGGCAACGATGTGTTTAAAAGAGGATTCATGGAGCGTCGTCATATGTGCAAACAGCTGCACAACGGATGGAATAACTGTCAATTTATCCGACTTTGCAATCGATTGCAATAGGGTTTCTACGCAGTACAAATGAAGCGTTAGACCGACGTAAGAAAGGCGCACATGCCTTTCCAACCTGTGCGCCTTGAGAGTTGGAGCTGTTAAGACCTCTGACAATTCGCCTCAGCGGGCCAAAATTCCCCACAGGTATGCGATGTCCGACCAGACCACATCACCCTGAATGGACGCCAATTGCTGGCGCGCAGGCTCTTTTTGGCCCAACTGGAACAGGCTGATGGCATCGTGTAAGCGAAGATCGTTTTCACGGCGCGAACCTCCTGCTTCGAGAGCCTTGGCATAAGCGGCGTGTGCAGCTGCCCAGTTTTGCTGGGAGAAGTACACATCGGCCACGGCGGTCCAGGTCACCGCATCCTTGGCCGACTTTTCCAATTGCGCGAATCCCTTTGCGTCCTCTTGGGTCTTTTTGAGTGCATCGGCACGCATCTTGTTCTGCGCTGGCGCGTCTGTGCCCTTGCCCAGAATGCCTTGCTCAAAGCCTTTATTCAAGACACGCAAGGCCTCAGCAGGCAGTCCCGCCTTGATCGCCAGATTGGCCATCTCGGTGTATTCATCCACCTCTTCCATGTTGCCCGTTTGCTCAAGCAAGCGGTAGAGGTTCAGTTCCTGTCGAGGATTCAATCCGGGTTGTTGTGACATGCGTGCTATCACCTCTACCCAATAGGCTTTGGATGGGTAATCGCTGACCAAGCGCTTGAGTATGCTCATATAACCCACATCGTCTTTGAGTTGACGGTAACTTATGGCCATCAGCCGCAAATCCTGCTCTGGGGTCTTTTGTCCCGCTGCCGCATCCAGTCGCATTTTTTCCTGAACCTCTTGCAAGACTTGCTTGTGTTCGCCCATGACCGACAAGGTCTGAATCATGGCCAAACGAATGCCAGGGTTAGTTCCGCCGTCTTTCAGGTACTGACGCCCCCACTTGACGGCACGGGCGTTGTCTTTCTTTTGCAAGCTGGCATTCATCAAAGATTCCAGCATGGAGCGCTTATCTGCCTGCGGCACATCGGAGGAGTTGACCAAAAACTCCAGAGACTCAATGGCCAAGTCCCAGTTTTTGCTTCGCACGGCTGCAGCGGCTTGCGTGCGCATGACAAAGGCACGCTCAACCGGGGTAATTTGGTTGACCGACAAAGCTTCCCGCGTGAGACTCAAGGCTTGGTCCATTTGGTTGTTCTTCAGCGCTTCTTGCGCCGCCGTCAGGGGCTTGTGCACTTCGGCACGCAATGTGGCCGGTGCCGTGGCTTGTGCATGAACTGAAGCCATGCAGAACAACAACCCGGTCAAAAGAATCAATTGGTTGGCCCAGTGGGCTTGGGTTGCACGCTGTTTTTTCATGGAATTTTTCTCCTCGCGTGATTGTGATCAGAATTCGGGGCTGCGGGTGTCGGTGTTTGAATTTGGTAACCCGATTGAAACCCGCCAAGATCAATGGGGCCTCTGATCTCGCAAACGAGCATAGGTGGTCTTCGCATGCGGCACCCACCCCAAGCTGAGCCATCTGCGCCACATGAGCATGCCGCGAATCCATTCGTCAGCGGCATAGGCCACCCAGACCCCCACCAAGCCCCACTGCAAATGCACACCCAACAGCCAGCTACCACCGGCCAGCACGATGGCCATGGAGCCCGCACCGGCAAAAAACGGATAACGAGAATCACCCGTGGCGCGAAGCGCTGCAATCACAATCAAATTGAACGTCCGCCCCGTTTCCAGAATGATCGACAACCAAAGCAGTGTGACGCCGTCTGCAATGATCTTGGTATCTTGGGTAAACCAGCTCAGCAACCATGGTGCCGCGATGGCCATCGCACAAGCTACCAACAATGTGATGAAGAACCCTATTTTTTGTGCACGTTGCACAAGCTCATGTGCTTGCCGCCATTGCCTAGCTCCCACCATGTGGCCCACCAGCATTTCAACGGTGATGCCAATTGCTGCGCCACTGATGAGGATCCACATGTTGAATTGCAGCACATAGGCTTGCGTGGCCAGTGCCTGCGTGCCCATCACGCCCACTGCAGCCACACTGCCCATGAACGCCACTTCCCACGCCATGTTTTCAGCGGCACCAGGCAACCCAATGTGCAGCACCGGCCACAAGCGCGCCTTCTTTACACGCCACCAATCTGCCCAATCAGGGCGCAAGCCCAATCGGATCCGCCACAGCCACAGATGCAAGGACATGCCTACCCCACGACTGATGACCAAGGCGACAGCAAAACCTGTCAAGCCCCATGCCGGAATGAAACCCCAGCCCTTCATCAACGGCCAAGCCAGCAACACGTGTGACAAATGCATCAGCACCACCACCATCAAGGTGTCGCGGTTACGCAAATGGGCTCGCATGACACTGGCCATACAGGCATTCCACGCATCCAAGAGCAATCCAAGCGCTAGAGCTTGCAATAGAGGCACAGCCAACAACTCCACATCTGCGGGCGCATTGAGCAGCCTCACCAATACAGCAGCACCGCAACCGGCGCAAAGGGCTACCAGCCCCCCCATCCAAGTGCCCCAGGCCAATGCGGCGCGGGCAATCAGATCGGCTTCGCGCCGATCGCCCGCCCCCAGATTTTGCGAAATGACCACACTGATACCAGCACCCACGAGACGAAACACCATGAACAGAAACCCAAAGACGTGGTTGGCCAAAGCAAAGCTACCGCCAGAGGCGTCCGATACGCGAGCAGCCAAGATGGTTCCGACCATGCCCACAAAGAGCCCTAAAGACAACTCTAAAAGCAGGGGCAGCACCAAAGAGGCCACGGCGGGGCGTTGGAACTTAGCGTGTGAATTCAAAGCAGGTATCCGATTCAATCAAGCGAGCATTGTCATGGTCATCCATGGACATGTGAGGGACTGTTGGATTCATTCGGGTTACAAGAACACAGCACACACCATGACCGTCATCCCATAGCCTAGAAAGAGGACACACCAATCTACAATCGATCACCTCAGCACACAGGCAGTGCTGACTCGACTCAGAGGGAAAAGCACATGGACGATTACGCCAGTCGGCAAAGAAAACCAAGCAAGCACTTGTTGGGTTTTGGCCTGGTGTTTGTTTTGCATCTTTTAATCTTTTGGGCCATTAATTCAGGTTTGGCGCGCGCATTTGTCAAGAAAATCAATGGACCCGTCGAGGCGGTTTTGCTGGAAGAAACCAAGCCTGACATTCCGCCGCCACCACCTCCCCCGCCTCCAAAGGCATCTCCACCACCACCACCTGCCTATGTGCCGCCCGTGGATGTGCCCGTGACCAACTCAGCGCCAGCCGCCAATGCCATTGCCGCCGTTTCGGCCACGCCACAACCGGTGGCGCCACCTGCGCCACCTGCGCCGCCAGCACCGCCAGTGGTCAAGGCTGAGCCTGTGCGCACAGCCGCCGTGGTCAACTCGGCCAACTGCGAAAAACCCGAGTACCCCAGCGCCTCGCGTCGCCTGGAAGAAGAGGGCACTGTCAGCCTGCGCTTCCTGGTGGGAGCCGATGGCAAGGTGGTGCAAGCCGAAGTCGAGAAATCTTCGGGCTACAAGCGCCTGGATGAAGCGGCCCGTGCCGGTTTGTCGCGCTGCACCTTCAAGCCCGCCACCGTGGATGGCAAACCTGAGCAAGGTTGGGCCAGCATGAAATACACCTGGCGCCTGGAATGACCCCCACCGTTTAATCGTTTAAGCACCTTCAAGAATTTTCAGAGGAGACCCTCATCATGTTCAAACCAGCCTTCAAACACATCACCGTCACCAGCATCCTTGCTCAATTAATGGCGGCGGGATCGGCCATGGCACAAGTCGCCGATGCGGCAGCCACTGCCGTCATTGAAGAAAACCCCTACGGCCTGTCCGCCCTGTGGGCCCAAGGCGATGCCGTGGCCAAAGGCACCTTGCTGATCTTGGTGCTCATGAGCATGGGCTCTTGGTACGTGATCTTCACCAAGTTCGCTGAGCAAGCCAAACTGAACAAGCAAGCCAAGGCTGCACAAGAATCCTTCTGGAGCGCCAGCACCGTGGCCCAAGGCAAAGACACCTTGGAGGAAGGCTCGGCTTTCCGCTTCATCGCAGAAAAAGGCCTGGAAGGCGCCTCCAAGCACACCGGTTTGCTGGGCGCTGTGGACTTCAACGAGTGGGTCACCATGAGCATCCAGCGTGCCATTGGCAACGTGCAAAGCCGCATGCAAGACGGCCTGGCTGTTCTGGCCACGGTGGGTTCTACCGCACCGTTCGTCGGTCTGTTCGGTACCGTGTGGGGCATCTACCACGCACTGGTCAAGATCGGCATGTCCGGCCAAGCCTCGATCGACAAGGTCGCAGGCCCCGTGGGTGAAGCCCTGATCATGACCGCCATCGGCTTGGCTGTGGCTGTGCCTGCAGTGCTGGGTTACAACTACCTGGTGCGCCGCAACAAGGCTGTGATGGAACAAGTCAACGCCTTTGGCTCTGATCTGCACGCTGTGCTGCTCGGCTCGGCCAAGAAGTAAACCTCTTCGCATTCCCTTTGCTTGAGCGGTGGCAGCGCCGCCCCAGCGAACACAGGAGGAGCCAACATGGCCATGAACGTAGGCGAAGCCGATGACGAGATCATCGGCACCATCAACACCACGCCCCTGGTGGACGTGATGCTGGTGCTCTTGATCA
>JACCDH011361913.1_pt1 | contig 32713 bp, 23 predicted proteins | sample 7442481 | NCBI WGS metagenome assembly JACCDH01 (sample SAMN15323433, study PRJNA562643) | freshwater metagenome | isolation source: river surface water | place: USA:Blue River Watershed | collected 2017-08-15
AACAAGAAAGTCAATCATGACCGGCGGCAAGGAAATCCTTGTAGAGACCGGGAAGTTGGCAAAACAGGCAGATGGTTCTGTTGTGGTGCGCATGGGCGACACCATGTTGCTCGCTACTGTTGTGGCGGCACCCGAAGCAAAAGAAGGAGTTGATTTCCTTCCACTTACCGTAGACTACCGCGAAAAGTACGCGGCAGCAGGTCGTTTTCCAGGCGGGTTCTTCCGTCGTGAGGCGCGCCCTTCAGAAACCGAAATTTTAGTCATGCGTTTGGTAGACCGCGCTTTGCGTCCGCTCTTCCCAGACGATTACCACGCGGAAGTTCAGCTCATGATCCAACTCATGTCTTACGACGGCGTGAACAACCCAGATGCACTTTGCGGTTTGGCAGCATCAGCTGCAATTGCCGTTTCAGATATTCCTTTCAACGGACCAATGTCTGAAGTACGCGTTTGTCGCGTAAATGGTGAACTCATTATCAACCCAACCATGGCTGAAATTGCGATCGCAGACCTCGACGTGATGGTAGCTGGAACTGCAAAAGACGTCAACATGGTTGAAGGCGAGATGAATGAAATTTCAGAAGCAGAGTTAGTTGAAGTGATCAAAGTTGCGCATGCAGCGATCATCGAACAATGTAATTTCCAATTGGAACTGGCAGCAGAAATCCCGACTGCTCATCCAAAACGCGAATACTCCCACGAAACCCACGATGCTGACGTTCGTGCAAAAGTATTTGAACTCGCAATGGAGAAATGCAAAGATGTAGCGCGCATGGGGCTTGCCAACAAGGCAAAACGTACAGAGCTTTTCGATGCAATTAAAGCAGAAGTTAAAGCAGGTTTTTCAGAAGAAGAACTCGAGCATGCTGGCAAATTCATTTCTATTTATTTCTCAGAAGTGAAGAAAAAAGCAGTGCGTTGGGTGATGCTCAATGATCGCAAGCGTTTAGATGGTCGTCAGTTCGACGAAATTCGTCCGATCTGGGCTGAGGTAGACTACCTTCCTATGGTTCACGGTTCTGCGGTATTTACCCGCGGAGAAACGCAATCACTCACCACCCTTACCCTCGGCGGTAAAATGGATGAGCAAATGATCGACGGTGCTACTTTCCAAGGAACTGAAAAATTCTTATTACACTATAACTTCCCACCATTTTCAACAGGTGAAGCGCGTCCGTTACGTGGTACTTCACGTCGCGAAATTGGTCACGGAAACTTGGCACTACGCGCCCTCAAGCCAGTTATGCCAGACGACTACCCATACGCAGTACGCATCGTTTCAGACATTTTAGAGTCTAACGGTTCGTCTTCAATGGCAACTGTTTGTGCCGGAACCCTAGCTCTTATGGACGGTGGTGTGCCGATCAAAGCGCCAGTTTCTGGTATCGCCATGGGCTTGGTTGCCGACGAAGGTAAGTTTGCTGTATTGTCTGACATCCTCGGAGACGAAGATCACCTCGGCGACATGGACTTCAAAGTAACCGGTACTGCCAACGGCATCACTGCTTGTCAGATGGATATCAAAGTAGATGGTTTACCATACGAAGTCTTGACACAAGCACTAGAGCAATCTCGCGCAGGTCGTTTGCATATCCTCGGTAAAATCACCGAAACCATGCCAGCGCCGCGTCCAGAACTCAAGCCGCAAACACCGCGTCTAGAAGCATTTAATGTGCCTAACGAAATGATCGGTGCCATCATCGGACCTGGAGGAAAAATCATCCAAGGTTTACAGAAGGAAACCAAAACAACCATTACCATCGAAGAATTGCCAAATGGTGAAGGACGCGTGCAGGTACTTTCTAACAACGGCAACGACATGGCTGAGGCGATCCGCTTGATCCGTCAAATTGCTTTCCCGCCACAAGTTGACGAAGGTGCTACTTACGAAGGAAAAGTGAAGTCTGTCAAAGAATTCGGATGCTTCGTTGAAATCGTTCCTGGTACAGATGGCCTGATCCACATCTCTGAATTTGCCTGGGAAAAAACAGCAAAAATGGAAGATGTCGTTAAAGAAGGTGAAATGCTTACTTTCAAGGTGATCGGAAAAGATCCAAAAACCAAAAAATGGAAATTATCTCGCAAAGTTTTGTTGCCGCGTCCTGAGCGTCCGGCACCTGAGCAAACTTCTGCAGAATAAGCGCTGTTTCAATAATAGACAAAAGGCGAGGGAAACCTCGCCTTTTTTTTTGTGCGCGCGTTGCCTAAAGATTAACAACAGTTTTACTTGAGATATCCGTATATTAACTTACAAAGTCGTAACTTTACCGAACCAAAAATATTTGTATGAAAAAAGGTTTACTTTTTATCCTAACTATTCTGAGCATCAACGCGTTCGCCCAGGCATTTGAATCGTTCAATTTCACGGGTTTGGCATCTGCCAATGGATGGGCTGTTCACAGCGGAACTACAGGTCCTATTACAACACTAACTACTCCATCTGGGAGCGGAAATAGCTTAAGCTACACAGGATTAGAAGCATCTACAGGTAATAGAGTTTCAATTTCAGGTTCAGTGGCAGAAGACATTAACAAGCCAATATCGGTCACCGGTACTACAATTTATTTTTCGTTCTTAATGAATGTGACAGATTTGTCAAACATGAATGCTACCGGAAGTTATTTTATACATCTAGGTGCAAATAATTCCACCAATGTATTTCAAATTTTTATTCCAAGGTTGCACATTGCACTTGGAGCCAATCCAAATCAGTACAAATTAGGTATTCTCAACACTACCGGTGGAACTACAGCTCAACCTACCTTTATGTCGCAGGAATTTAATCCCAACACGACTTATTTTGTTGTCGTTAAGGCGTCTGCAACAAATGTAGGCGACCCTATTACTGCATCTCTTTGGGTGAATCCAATTCCAGGAGCAGCAGAGCCAGCTGCCGGCGTTATTAGCACTGGCGGCACCTCTGGTTGGCCATCTAACCCACCGATTGCAATTTGCTTGCGTCAATCCACCGGAATAGGCACTTTAGAAGTCGACGAAATCCGTGTTGGAACCACATGGGCCTCCGTAACGCCGAGCTCATCGGCATCTTGTGTGACTTATAACACAATCGCAGCAACGGCGTGTAATTCTTATTCTTTGAATAACCAAATATATACCACTTCAGGTACCTATATTCAAACATTAACGAATGCCAATGCTGCAGGTTGTGACTCTATTATCAACCTCAATTTAACAATCAATAATGCCAACGCATCAACACTTAATATAACGAACTGCGGTCCTTATACTTTAAATAACCAAACATACAGCACATCGGGTACGTACACTCAACTAACTCAAAATCTTGCGGGTTGCGATAGCACCATCACGTTGAATCTAAATATCGTTGGTTCACTTATGTATTATCAAGATGCGGACAACGATGGTTTCGGTAACCCGAGTGTTTCTCAGACAGGTTGTGCTGCCGTCGCAGGTTACGTGACCAATAACACCGATTGTAATGACGCGAACAACGCTATATATCCAGGTGCAGTTGATGTGCCGGGTAATGGTATTGACGAAGATTGCAATGGGTTCGATGCGCCACTTCAGCTAGGTATATACGAATTTACAGATGTCGCCAATTGCCCGGTCTTGGCAAATGGTGTAACAATACAGCCAACCTCGGCAACGTTTGGAGCATTCACAAATCAAGGCGCGACATGCTCTCCAACTGCAAACGTCTTTAATAATACCGCCTGGAACACAACAAGTAACATAGATCTTAACCAATACAATGAATTCAGTGTTGCTGGTGCCAATTGCAGTAATTTAAATTTATCAAAACTTGCATTTAATCACCGAGTGAGCTCAACTGGAGGAACGCCAACAATTCACATCCGTTCGAGTATAGATAACTTTGCTGCTGATTTTGATACGGTTGCTACTGCTTGGAATGGCAACAATGTCTTGGCAGATACAATTGATTTACCCGTAATTTTTGCGAATGTAAGTAACGTTACGTTTAGGTTTTACATCACCAATCAGGCAAACGCAACCTCAACTTTCCGCATGGACAACGTATCACTTTGGGGTAATGCCATTACAATTACACCAACGCTTTATTACGCTGATGTCGACGGAGATGGTTTTGGTGACCCTGCTCAAGACACCCTTCTTTGTAACGCACCTGCAGGGTTTGTAGCCAACAATACAGATTGTGATGATACGGATGCATTGGTTAATCCGACAACCGTGTGGTATCAAGATCTAGATAATGACCAAGTTGGAAATTCAAACGCAACTCAGGTAGCTTGCTTGCAACCCGTTGGTTATGTTCTGGTCAATGGAGATTGCGATGACACCAATGCCGCTATTGTTGCGCCGGTTATCTATTACACCGATGCCGACCAAGATGGCTTTGGCGACGACGCAAGCGCAACCCCTTTCTGCCAAGCTCCAGTAAACATGATTGCCATTGGTGGCGATTGTGACGACACCGACAATACCGTTTATCCAGGCGCAACTGAGGTTTGCGACGGCCTAGATAACAACTGCAATGGCCAATTCGATGAAGGCCTGACTTTCTTGAATTACTATTTTGATGGCGACAGCGACGGATACGGAATAGGCAACTCTACCGTTTCTTGTACGCCATTAGCCGGTTATGCAACCCTTACCGGAGATTGCGACGACAGCGACAACACCGTAAATCCTGGTGCAACCGACACCGAAGGAAATAACATCGACGAAAACTGTGACGGCGTAGATGGCGTAGCTGGTCTTGCGACACTCGAAGTTCAAGCATCAATTGCTCCGAATCCGACCAATGGCTTGTTAGAAGTGCGTTTCAATCAAGAAGTGGTTTGTCAAATTTGCCTTACTGATTTGAATGGCAAAGTACTACAAGTAGTGAATGTAAGCGGACTTGCACATACCCTTGATTTGAGCGCTTTGCAACAAGGTACTTACCTTATTCAAATCAATTCAAGCACACAACGCATCGTTAAGCTATAAGTTCTTGGTAACTAATTCAAGTCACGATCGTCTATAAATTCAAAGCCACCATTTTTGGTGGCTTTTTTGTGCGCAAAACTTTGTACTTTTATTTCAAATATTCCGTCATGAAAAAACTTCTTTTTTTACTCCTTCCATTTGGTGCCTTTAGCCAATATTTTCAACAGACTGTTCATTACCAACTCGATGTTAAATTAAACGACAAAAGTCATGAATTGTCAGGTTTTGAGGCATTGACCTATCAAAATAATTCTCCTCAAACGCTGACAGAAATTTACATGCACGTTTGGCCAAATGCCTATAGAAATAAAAATACGGCTTTGGCGCAGCAACTCAAGCGCAATGAAGGCGATAAAATTGGCAAAGCAGATGCCAATGACCTCGGTTACATTGACTCCTTAGATTTCAAGGTCAATGGAGCTGCTGTTCAATGGGAATACAGCCCTACTGATCAGGATATCGTAGTAATTCATCTAGCTAAAGGATTGGCGCCAGGTGAAAGCCTCTTTCTAACCACTCCATTTAAAGTCAAAATTCCATCCGGAAGCATTTCTCGACTTGGCCATATTGGTCAATCGTATCAGGTTACACAATGGTACCCTAAACCAGCAGTCTATGACCAAAACGGCTGGAATGCGATGCCATACCTGAATCAAGGTGAGTTCTACTCAGAGTTCGGAAGTTTTGATGTTAAAATTACAGTTCCATCTAACTATGTTGTAGGTGCAACCGGTGAATTGCAAACGCAAACAGAAATTGCGTTTTTGAATCAAAAGGTAGATGAAAGCAAGAAGAAACTTGAGAAATTACTCAACTCAGAAACAGACCGTTCCAAAAACTTCCCAGAGTCTGCTACTACCTGGAAAACCATTCAATACAAACAAGATCGCGTTCACGATTTTGCTTGGTTTGCCGATAAACGTTTCCTCGTCCTCAAAGGTGAAGTTGTGCTTCCGCATTCCAAAGAAACCGTCACCACTTGGGCCATGTTTACACCTCAAAATGCCAAGCTGTGGGCTAATTCCTTGGAGTATTTGCACGACGGAACTTATTACTACTCACTTTGGAACGGAGACTACCCTTATAAACATGTAACGGCTATTGACGGTACCATTAGCGCCGGCGGTGGCATGGAATATCCAATGATCACTGTTATTGGCAATGCCAGTTCCAAAGAAGAATTAGAAGTGGTGATTGTGCACGAAGTTGGTCACAACTGGTTTTATGGAATTTTGGGCTCCAATGAGCGCGTCCACGGCTGGATGGATGAAGGTCTCAACACCCTCAATGAAATGCGTTATGTGCAAACCAAATACCCTGATAATACCCGTTTTTCTGATATGGTTGCAGGCGGTCGCTTTCACCTCAATGACCTCGATCACCACGACTCCGGCGACATCATGTACCGCACGTTGGCCAGTTTTGGACTAGATCAACCGCTTGAAACACATTCAGACGATTTCGCTAGCTTCAACTATGGAGCCATCATGTACCAAAAAACAGGTGTAATTTTCTATTATCTAATGGATTACCTTGGTCAAGAGAAATTTGACGAAGCCATGTCAGTCTACTACCAGCAATGGAAATTCAAGCATCCACAACCTGCAGACTTACAAAAAACCATAGAAAGTTACACCGGAAAAGACCTTTCTTGGTTGTTCAAGGACCTCATTCAAACCACCAAGCACATCGATTACAAGATTTCAAGCGTGAAGCCAATGCTCAAAACTGGATCAGAGGTGAAACTTAAAAATCCGGGGCAAGTCAATGGCCCAATTGAAGTGAATGTATATGGAGAAAAAGGCTTGCTTGAGACGCGCTGGGCCGAGCCAGGTGCAAAGAGCCTTAAACTCGAAACCAATTACAACGACATCACCAAAGTTGAGATTGACCGCGCCAACGATATTCCAGAGCTCAACCGTCAAAACAACCTTTGGGTACAAGATCAACTGTTCCATAAAGTGGAACCATTGCGTATGGAATTCTTGTTCGGCGATCACGAAAAAGACAAAAGCACAATTTTCTGGACGCCTATGCTCGGAGGCAATGCCTACGATGGCCTCATGGCTGGTGTAACACTACACAATATCGGTCTAGCACCTAAAAAGTTCACCTATTTAGTGAGCCCGATGCTCAGTACATCTCGCTTGCGTCCTGCCGGGATCGCTGAGTTCTCTTATCAGATCTTGCCAACAAAAGCCATTGAACTCATGCGCCTTGGCTTGTCTGTCAAATCATTTGGTACAGAGCGCAATGTAGATAACAACTATTTTGTAGCGTTCTCGCCATATTTATCTATTAATTTCGGAGCGCGCAAAGCCCGCCATGCTTTTCATCATGATCTATTGATTCAGGGAATTTACAAGAATAACGTAGAAAATATCTTCACTAAAGATCGCGGTATGTTTGTTCAACATACCATCAATTACCGTAAGCCAGCTTATCAAGTGCAGTGGGTCAATCGCTATGAGCATTTCGAAACTGGTTACAATTTTGTTGATCGAATCTGGACCAACCTCAACCAAAACTTCAACTATTCATTAGGAAAAATGGACCGCAGTTTTTCATTCAATATTTTTGGTGGTTACACACTTAATCAACCCCTGTCTGGCGTCAGTACTGACCGCTTGTTTTGGTCGATGAACGGCTGCAACGGCCAGCAAGATTTATTCTTGGAAGACTACAATTTAGGACGTTCTGATGTCAGTGGTTTTTGGTCGCAACAGCGCATGGATCGCCATGGGCTTTTCCATACAAGCAATGCTGCTGGTAGCAATATGTATTGGCTCACTACTGCTTCGGTTTACGCCCAATTGCCGCTCAAGCCAAATTGTTTCGGAGTTTTTGCTGATTTCGGAGCTGCACATGGTGTTTTTCAAACCGTAGACACCTATTACAATGCTGGTGTGGCACTTAAACTTGGAAAAGTTCTCGGTATTTATTTCCCATTGGTATATGGTAACACGAATTATACGGGGAATCTCTTCACCAATTACGCTCAAAATATCCGCTTTAGTTTGCGAATTAATCCGGTGAATCGCCTTGGCTTACACGCACTTTTAAATTCTTAAGATGTCTGAAAATCGCCTCTCTTTTGGTAAATTGTTTTGGCCAAGCTTTCTGGCAGTCTTTATTGCCGGGCTGGTTGGCATGGTATTTTTCTTTCTCATTTTGGGTGGCATCATCGGTTCTTTTGGCGATTTCGGCCCCGAACCATTAGCGCTCCAGAATAATACAGTTTTGCACCTAAAGCTATCAGGCACCATTCAAGACGTGTCTGATGAATCTTTTGATGCGGCGTCTTTTAAGCTGGACCGCACCATGGGCTTACCCGAGATTTTAGTGGGTCTGGAAGAGGCGGCACAAGATGCTAAAATCAAAGGCATTTTTCTCGAAATGAAAAATCCTAGCATGGGGATGGCCACTGCCGAAGAATTGCGCGAGGCCATTAAGGCATTTCAAAAATCAGGAAAATTCGTTGTGGCCTATCTTTCCGGAGAACAAGTTGGTCAGCTAGACTATTATGTCAGTAGCGTTTGCAAAGAAGTATATGGAATGCAGGGCTCAAGTTTGCTTTGGAGCGGCTTACACGCCGAAAGTTTCTTCTTTAAAAAACTTCTGGACGAGTTGCAAATTGGCGTCATGGTCGTGCGCGGCCGAGAAAATGACTTTAAAAGCGCAGTTGAACCTTTTTTCCGTACAGAAATGTCAGACTCTAGCCGTCTGCAAATGCAAGTGCTGCTCGGTGGTTTATGGACACAAGTGCGCAACGATATTTCGCAAAGCAGAAAACTCGATACGCTTCAAATAGATTCTTTAGTCAGCGCTTTTGCCGTGCGCAAATTGGACCACGCTAAAAAAGCGCGTCTGATCGATCAAACAATGTATCGACACGAAGTACTCACGCTACTCAAGAAAAAGGTTGGCATCGACGAAAACACGCCTTTAAGGCTTCAGGCATTTGCAAAGTATGCGCGAGATACCTTTCACGACAATCAATTACTTGCGCGTCAAGAGAAACACATTGCTGTCATTCTCGCAGAGGGAGATGTAGCCACCGAAGGGGAGGGCGTAAGCACTGAGCGTATTACAAAAATGCTGCGTCAGGTTAGAGACGACGACGATGTAAAGGGCGTGGTGTTGCGCATCAACAGTCCGGGTGGTTCGGCTTTGGCCAGTGAAGAGATCTGGAAAGAAGTGTCACTTACGGCCGATAAAAAACCGCTTTATGTTTCAATGGGCAACTACGCTGCATCTGGTGGCTATTATATTGCCACACCAGCAATCAAGATTTTTGCCAATCCAATGACCATAACGGGGTCTATTGGCGTTTTTGGCGTCGTTCCATTCGCCGGCGATTTTCTTCAAAACAAACTAGGCGTCACGACCGATGAAGTGCGCACACATCGATTTGGGAACCTCTCCCTGACGCATCGCATGAGTCCTGAAGAATTGGCATTGATGCAATTAGAAGTTGATGACGTTTATTCACAGTTCTTAGAGCGTGTTTCCAAAGGGCGTAAACTGAGTAAAGGAGGCGTTCAAAAGGTGGCAAGAGGAAGGGTTTGGACCGGTTCTGATGCCAAGCGCCGTAAATTAGTCGATGCATTGGGAGGTCTCAAGAGTAGCATAAGCGCATTAAGCGAAAAGGTGGGTGTCAAAGAAGTGGTCTATTACCCACAAAAAGAAGACAACGCCTTCAATGACTTCATTGCCTTGGTAGATGAGGAGTTGGAAAATGACAACAGCCGTGTAAAGAATCAAATTCCATCCGAATTTTTGGCATATTATCAGAAATATGATCAAATCAAAAAAATGAAAGGCATACAAATGCGTTTGCCATTTACCTTTTATTTCTACTAAAAACCTAGTGTTTATATAAGTTATTGACAAACAAATAGATAGTAAATCACCATTTTGTTGAATAAATTTATGCAATTATTAAACAATAATTGTATATCATTGTTATTCAATTAATTATTGGCGGTATCCGAAAAGCCACAAAAAGAGTAGGAAAAACTAAACCTATCTATTATGTTATTTTCTTTATCTAGTGCACTCAAAGTGCAAGAATTATTTGAAAAAGGAGATGTGTATACTTACACAGCATTTACCTTTTTCATTGGAACGATGGCCATGATGGCTGCAGCTGCTTTCTTTTTTATGGAAATGCGCAACATGGAAGAAAAATGGAGAACCTCTATTTTAGTTTCCGGTCTCATCACCTTCATCGCCGCGGTCCACTATTATTACATGCGTGATTACTTCACGGCAACATCTACATCACCTACGTTTTTCCGTTATGTAGACTGGATGCTCACCGTACCGCTCATGTGTGTAGAATTCTATTTGATCACGAAAAAATCAGGTGCTAAAACCAGTTTGCTTTGGAAATTGATTTTTGCTTCTGTCGTGATGCTCGTTACGGGATACTTCGGTGAAGCCGTTGATCGCAATAATAGTGTCATGTGGGGTGTGCTTTCTGGTGCAGCTTATTTCTACATCGTTTACCTTGTTTGGGTTGGCGAAGTCGCTAAACTTGCTGAATCAGCAGGTCCTGGAGTTGCAAAAGCAACACGTATCTTAGCATGGTTTGTACTTGTCGGATGGGCAATCTATCCGTTAGGTTACATCATTGGTACGCCAGGCGGACTCTTCGGAGCATTTGGTAGCTCAGCACCAAATCCATGGATGGATGTCGTGTACAACATCGGTGATGCCGTGAATAAAATCGGTTTTGGTTTGGTGATTTACGCTTTAGCAAAATCTGATTCTAAAGCAGCTTAATACCAATACATTATCTATAAAAAAGGGGGAGCTTCGGCTCCCCCTTTTTTTTTATACAAACTGATTTATTGTGGTAAACAAACAACACTCCTCTGAGCTGTGGTTTGATTTCCATTAGCATCCAAATCAACAGTGATTTTTACAGCAACAGTTGTTGTATCGGTTAGTTGATTCATCCAGTGGTCGTGAAAAGCATATTCATTGTCTGTATCGGTGCTATTTTGGGTGTGGAGAACGGCTCCGGTTGAAGCATCTAGATATTCTATATTGAATCCATTCATTTTTCCATTTCCGATAATCGTACCTTCCACGTGTATACTATCCATAAAGGCAATGGTATCATTTAGAATTGGCTCTTCAAATTCGATAGTTGCTGATGTGGCTGGGTCATTTTTGTGGCAGCTTAGTAATATGCATATGGCTGCGGCTGTTAAAATACTATTTTTCATGTTGTGATTTTTTCTGGATTAAAAATTGAAAATTAAGTTGTGCTGACCAACGCAATTTTGTTTGTCCTGCATTGAGTTGTTGAATGAGGGGTGCTTGAAAGCTCGCGGAAACCATAAACTGATGACCGATCAGCATACAGCCCATTTTTGAGGAGGTGATAAACCCTTCATTATTTTGACCTTCCGGTAGCAAAAATCCATTTGTTTTATTGCTGCTAAAATGATCATAAACTATTCCAGCATGTGCTAATAAGCGTTTACTTTTAATGCTTTGATTGTGTGTGAGCTGAACACTTGCTTGAGTGCTATTGCCAAAGCGATAGCCATTATTATTTACTCCTTTCAGTGAGAAACTAGCTTCAGTTTGAATGCCAATTGAAGAAGAAATTCTCTGAATGCCTTGCATCAAAAAAAGTTGATCGGTTGAACCTGTTCCCGGATAAAGATTGGTATACATTGATTGACTCGGTGCAAATTGACCTGTGGCAAACTTGAGCCCATATCCCAAACTTAAGAAGGATAAATTTGCTCCAGTAGTGTCACGGTGGCTATAAACGATGCCATTCACCATTACACGAACATCTCCAAGGCCTTTTTGAAATTGCGTATCAAAGGTTTCCTTGTAGACATTTTGAACAAGTGGTGCAAAACCATAGAATTGAAGCCGCGATAAAGCTTGCCATCTGAAAGTCACCTCTTCGGTGAACATGTAACCTCTAGCATGTGAGATTTGGTTGATGTAACCGTTGAATTGTCTGCAGCTTGTTTGTAATCCGAAAGTGTGAAAGCGCGTCCCTGCCATCAGGCCTAGAGAAGCATTTGCACCCACACCACCGCATAAATCACAAGCCCATGTGCTACTAGAAAGTGCCAGTAGCAGCCATAAACTGATTGTTTTCATGTGTTATATTTAAATTGACGAATAATGATTCAATCAAGCAATACAAGGTGGATGAAAACAGTTTGAAATATAGTTAAAGGAATAAAGAGCTGCTTTACACAGGGATTCTTTCTTTGCTTGAGCAAATTGAACATGCAAAGCAATAAATTCTGCTTCGTTTGACAAATAGAATTGTTCTGAAAAAATTTTCGCACCCAGATCGAGATGATTTTGTTGCTCTTGCTCCTTTGCTTGAAGAGCGGTCTCTGCTTTCTGAAGTTGCTTGGCTAAATAACATTGACCATTACAATGAAGTTCAGGCCGGTCTTTGTTTTCACAGTAACGGGCTATGATTTCGGCTTTATTGAGTTCGTAATGCACTTGCCAAATAAGGCTGTAGCCAAGTTTACTTAGCAATAATACAATGAGTAAAAAACTGTAAAGCTGACGCAGCATGCGTTTTCTTAGTACACTTTAGGATAAGCCTCAGGATCTAAATCGTGCATCATGTCCAAGACCTTTTCGATGATGTCGTCGAGGTTGGGTTTGCTGAAGTAGTCGCCGTCGGAGCCATAGGCTGGGCGGTGGTCTTTGGCAGCCATGGTTTGAGGTGCGAGGTCGAGGTGCTGGTAGCCGTTTTGCTTGACTAAAATTTGATCGAGCATAAAGGCGCTGGCGCCGCTACTCACGTCTTCATCGACGATGAGAAGTGCATTGGTTTTGGCTAAAGAATGTACAATTGAATGCTCGATATCAAAAGGAAGCAAGGTTTGTGCATCGATGAGTTCAACGCTCACGCCAAGTTCGGCTAATTGGGCAACGGCTTGTTCACAAATGTTAAATGTAGATCCGTAGGAGACCAATGTGAGGTCGGTGCCCTCGCGAACAATTTCTGGCATTCCAAGCGGCTCGGTAAATTCGCCAAAATTGAGGGGCATGCGTTCTTTACTGCGGTAGCCGTTGAGTGGTTCAATAACTAATGCAGGTTCGTCGGCCTGAAGTAGGGTGTTGTAAAAAGCAGCGGCTTTGGTCATATTGCGCGGAACACAAACATGGACACCACGCAGCGAATTGATGATCATGCCCATTGGCGATCCGCTGTGCCAAATACCTTCTAGGCGATGCCCGCGCGTAGAAACAATGAGCGGAGCCTTCTGACCGCCTTTGGTGCGGTATTGTACCGTTGCCAAATCATCGGACATGATTTGAATGCCGTAAAGCAAGTAATCTAAGTATTGGATCTCTGCAATAGGGCGCAAGCCGCGCATGGCCATGCCAATGCCTTGGCCAATAATGGTGCATTCGCGAATTCCGGTATCGGAGACGCGCAAACTACCAAATTGATCTTGCAGGCCTTCTAAACTCTGATTGACACCGCCAATTTTACCCGCGTCTTCACCAAAAACCAGTACTTCTGGTCTGGTTTCTAGAATTTTGCGGTAATTCTCGCGCAAAATAATGCGACCGTCTTCTAGTTGCTGTTCAGAAGCGTAGGCAACAGGCACCTTTTGAATTTGTGAAATTTGTTGTGCTGAATTCGAGTATAGATAAGAGCTATAGCGGTCTTGAGCCTTGTGCTGAAGGCGCTGTATCCAAGCGGCTAAAGTAGCGCGTTCAGGGCTTTGATCGTGCAAAGAGTGTCTTAAAATTGATTTTGCATTAGAGAGGAGGTCTCTGCGGATGCTGTCTTTTTCTCGGCTCAATTGTTGGTGAAGCGCACTTGCATTTGCGTGCAATGGGTGAGCGGCATCAAAGCTGGCGAGTATTTGTAAGAGTTCGTTTTTATCTTGTAGGATATCTTCGGTAAAGAGCTGCCAAGCTGTGTTTTTAGCGTTTCTAACGCGTTCTTTGGCATTTGTTGATATTTGATCAAGTTCTTCTTCTGTCGCTAAAACGAGGCCCTTTTGGGCAAAAGAAAGGATCCATTCTCTGAATTTAGCAATGCAATCGAAATCTGCTTCCCATTGGAGGCGTTCTTCAGATTTGTAGCGTTCATGTGAGCCCGAAGTGGAGTGCCCTTGCGGCTGATTCACTTCTTTGACATGAACGAGCACTGGAACGTGTTCTTCGCGGGCAATTTGAACGGCTTTTTCATAGGTTTCGCAGAGGTGAGCGTAGTCCCAACCTTTGGTGACAAGAATTTCAAAGCCTTTTTGTGCTGCATTGCGCTGAAAACCTGCGAGTGCGTCTGAAATACTTCCTTTGGTGGTTTGGAGCTCTCTTGGCACGGAAATTCCGTAGCCGTCGTCCCAGACAGACATCACGAGCGGAACTTGCAAGACACCTGCAGCATTCATGGTTTCCCAAAATGGACCTTCCGAAGTTGAGGCATCACCGATGGTTCCGAATGCGACTTCGTTGCCGCCATTTGTGAATTTTTGAAAGGCTTCCAGCTCTTTTAAAGTGGGGTGTTCGCGGTAAACTTTTGATGCTTGGGCCAAACCCAACAAGCGCGGCATTTGGCCAGCGGTAGGAGAGATGTCAGAGGAGCTGTTTTTCTGTGACATGAGGTCTTTCCATTGGCCGTTTTGATCGAGGTTGCGCGTAGCGTAATGGCCACCCATCTGGCGACCGGCAGATTGCGGCTCTATGGTTGCATCGGTGTGTGCATAAAGGCCAGCAAAGTATTGTTCTAGGGTTAGGGCAGAAATAGCCATCATGAGGGTTTGATCGCGGTAGTAACCCGATCTGAAATCTCCGTTGCGAAACTGCTTGGCGAGTGCAATTTGAGCGAGTTCTTTGCCGTCGCCGAAAATGCCAAATTTGGCTTTGCCGGTGAGTACTTCTTTTCGCCCTAATAGCGAGGCTTCTCTTGATTCACAAACAAGTTGATAGTCTTGGATTACTTGCTGCTTGAAACTATTAAAGTCTAATTGCTCGTTTGCTTGGGTCGCTTTTTCTTTGGCCATTTTCTGTTGATTGCACACAAATATACGTAATTCAGGCCTGATTTTTGTCCTAAAATGTGCAATTTTGCCCTTTATGAAACCTATACAACTCGAATTATGTGCCGCTTCCGTAGAAGCGCTTCCTTTGGCCAAAACTTATGGTTTCAATCGGATTGAACTTTGTCAAAATTTGGAACAGGGCGGGCTCACCCCTTCAAGTGGCCTGATTTTACAGGCGCTTGAGCTGGGTATTGAAACACATGTCTTGATTCGGCCAAGAGCAGGTGGTTTCTATTACAGTCTTGAAGAAATGGAAGTCATCAAAAAAGAAATACAGTACTGCGCTCAAATAGGTGCTAAGGGCGTTGTTGTTGGCGTACTAAAAGCTAATTTTGAGTTAGATAAAGCGCAGCTCCAGGATTTATTTGAACTCGCACCTCACTTAGACTGGACTTTCCATCGCGCTTTTGACGAAAGTGTCGACTGGAAACGCTCCTTAGATGCCCTGATCGAACTCGGCTATAAGCGCGTACTTACCTCGGGTTTTGCCTCGAACGTAGAACTCGGCATTCCAATTCTTTCTCAAATGTGTACGTATGCTGCTGGCCGGATTCAAATTATGGCTGGTGGCGGAGTCAATGCAGGCAACATCGGTAAACTTGCCCAAATTGAAGGGCTTTCTGCTGTTCATTTTTCGGCCACTCAAAAAGAGCTGCTCGACGAAGATTCCGCTTTTTCTGAAACCATTTTAAAGGTCAACGAAAGCCGCCTCAAACGCATGCTTGCTGCGATCTAAGGTTCCACCGATTAATTTGCGTACCTTTGCTGCACTTCGACGGGTAAAAAATGTTGTTTGCCGCGTTCGAACTTTAAGATTACATGTTATTTAATGAATTACCCCTGGAGCCAAAGCTCCTTCAAGCCATCGCTGAAAAAGGCTATACAAATGCAACCCCAATCCAAGAAAAAGCCATTCCACCCATTCTCGAACAACGCGACCTCATTGGTTTAGCACAAACCGGAACAGGTAAGACAGCCGCTTTTGCCATTCCAATACTCGAGTTACTTCATGCTAAAAAACCGCTAGATGGCGGTATTAAGGCACTCATTGTAACACCGACCCGAGAACTCGCTATCCAGATTGCCGATAATTTCAAGGCCTACGGAAAACATTTGGGCCTCAGATCTTTGGTGATTTTTGGCGGCGTCAAAGCACACGCTCAAATTCAGACTTTGAAGCAAAAGCCTGCAATTCTGATTGCTACACCAGGTCGTTTGCTCGACCTTCATCAGCAAGGTTTTGTTAACCTCAAGCAGCTGTCCATTTTTGTCTTAGACGAGGCCGACCGCATGCTCGATATGGGTTTCATTCACGATGTCAAGCGAATTGTCAAGTTGTTGCCACGAGAGCGTCAGACGCTTTTGTTTTCGGCAACCATGCCTAATGAAGTTAAAAGCTTGGCTCAAAGTTTATTGCAGCAGCCAATAGAAGTAACGGTTACGCCGGTTTCTTCTACAGCAGAGCGCATCGATCAATGCATGATCCATGTTGCGGATCGCAAACACAAAGAATCTTGCTTGGTTGAGCTTTTGCAAAAAGATCCTGCAGAAAGTGTATTGGTTTTTTCGCGCACCAAACACGGCGCCGACAAACTCGTTCGCATGCTTGGTAAAAATAAATTACCCGCCATGGCTATTCACGGAAATAAGTCCCAAAATGCACGCCAGATGGCGCTCAGTCATTTCAAGGAAGGTAAAATACGTATTTTGGTAGCTACAGACATTGCTGCCAGAGGTATTGATATTTCAGGCCTGGATTTGGTCGTCAATACTGATGTGCCAACAGTTGCCGAAACTTATGTGCATCGAATCGGCCGAACAGGCCGTGCTGGCCGAGAAGGCAGATCGGTGATCTTCTGTGAGCCAGAAGATCACAAATATTTCAAGGCTATCGAAAAACTTATCGCAAAAAAAATACGGGTCGAATAACCCGTATTTTTTTGAAGCATTTATTGAACTTGCCGCTTTCTTTAGATGGCGGCAATTTTGTCTGACATATATTCACCGGCTTTTAGTTTACCGACGATTTGCGAGAAGCAATCAATAGTGTAGCGAACATCTTCTAGGGTGTGCGCTGCAGTAGGGATAAGGCGCAAGATGATCATGCCTTTCGGTACTACTGGGTAAACAACCATTGAGCAGAATACGTTGTAATTTTCGCGAAGGTCAAAGATGAGGTTCGTTGCCTCTGGAATGGAACCGCTGAGGTAAACAGGAGTTACACAACTATTGGTTGGGCCAATCTCAAAACCTGCCTCTTTGAGTCCGTTTTGCAAAGCATTGGTGTTTTCCCAGAGTTTGTCTTTGAGTTCAGGGTGCTTGCGCATGAGTTCGAGACGCTTGAGTAAGCCAAGTACCAATGCTGCTGGCATCGCTTTAGCGAAGATTTGTGAACGCATGTTGTAACGAAGGTATTCTACAACTTGTTCGTCTGAAGAAATAAAGCCGCCAATCAATGCGAATGATTTCGCAAAAGTACCAAAGTAGATATCGATACCGTCTTGGCAACCTTGCTCTTCGCCAGTTCCGGCGCCTGTGGCTCCAAGAACGCCGATTCCGTGGGCGTCGTCTACGAATAAACGGAAGTTGTATTTTTCTTTGAGTGCCACAATTTCTTTGAGTTTACCTTGGTCTCCGCGCATTCCGAATACACCTTCAGTAATGACTAAGATAGCTCCGCCGGTTTCGGCTGCGAGTTTAGTGGCGCGTTGCAATTGCTTTTCGCAATCTTCTACGTCGTTGTGTTTGAAAACAAAACGCTTGCCCATGTGCAGGCGAACACCGTCGAGAATACAAGCGTGAGACTCGGCGTCGTAAACGATGACATCGTGGCGGTCTACTAAACAATCGATGGCCGAAACGACTGCTTGGTAACCAAAGTTGGCTAAGATGGTGTCTTCTTTTCCGACAAATGCAGAAAGTTCGTTTTCAAGTTGTTCGTGGTAGTTGGAGTTTCCGGACATCATGCGGGCTCCCATTGGAGAACCAAAACCATAGATGGCTGCTGCATCGGCATCTGCCTTGCGTACCTCTGGATGGTTAGCTAAGCCAAGGTAGTTGTTGAGTGACCAATTGAGTTTTTCTGTGCCTCTGAAATTCATGTGAGGACCAATTTCGCCTTCTAGTTTGGGGAAGGTGAAGTACCCGTGAGATTCTTTGGCATGCATTCCGAGTGGTCCGCGGTTTGCCTTGATTTTTTCGAAGATATCTGCTGACATGCTGCTATTTTTCTGCAAAGTTAAGGGAATATGAATTCAAAACAGTTTTGGAGTGCCTTAGTTTTCAACAAGCTTTTCACTTAAATACTGTGCTGTGGTGTTGTCTTTCAGTTGAATAAAGTCTTTTGGGTGACCCGCAAACAATAAGTTACCGCCGTTTTCGCCGCCATCTGGCCCGAGGTCAATGATGTGATCGGCACATTTGATGACTTCCATGTTGTGTTCGATGACCACCAAAGAATGGCCTTTATCGAGTAGGGCATTGAAGGCGATAAGTAGTTTCTCTATGTCGTAAAAATGTAAGCCTGTAGTGGGTTCATCGAAAATAAAGAGCGTAGGCGTTGTTTGATTTCCTTTACCTAAAAATGAGGCGAGTTTAATGCGCTGGGCTTCACCTCCGGACATGGTGCTTGAAGATTGCCCAACGGTCAGGTAGCCCAGGCCAACATCGACGAGCGGCTGAATTTTTTCAGCGACGCGTTGTGCAAGTTTGTCAGCGTCGTCGCTAAAGAAGTCTAGCGCTTCTTGTAAAGTAAGTTCGAGTAGGTCGGCTATGGATTTGTTGCGGTAGTAAATTTCTAGTGTTTCTGATTTATAGCGTTTGGCCTTGCAGTGTTTGCATGGCAGCTGAACATCGGCCATAAACTGCATAGATACCGTAATATTGCCCTCTCCTTCGCAGATTTCGCAGCGCCCGCCAGCTACATTGAAAGAGAAATAACCGGGTTTGTAGCCGCGCAATTTGGCTAAAGGTTGACGTGCGTAGATTTCCCTGATGTCGTCAAAGGCCTTGACATAGGTAATTGGGTTGCTGCGCGACGACTTGCCAATGGGGTTTTGATCGATGAACTCGACGTGGCCAATTTTTTTGATGTCGCCGCTCAGGCCATTGCATTTGCCAATAAGGTCGCTGCTCAGGCCAAGTTCTTTGCGCACCAACGGATACAACAAGCGCTTGATAAGTGTAGATTTGCCCGATCCAGAAACCCCGGTAACGCAAACGAGCTGACCAAGAGGTATTTGTACATCCAAATTTTTAAGGTTGTTTTGACGGGCGTTGTGAATCTGAAGTTGCCCAAGAGCTGTTCGGGTTCTTTGTGGGAGTGCAATTTGCTTTCTTCCGGTGAGGTAGCTTGCAGTGAGTGAATCGCTTTGTTGCAACGCTGCAAAATTACCTTGGAACACGAGGTTGCCGCCTTGGCTGCCCGCTAAAGGGCCAATATCGATGATTTCATCGGCTGCGCGCATGATTTCTTCTTCGTGTTCGACGACGAGTACGGTATTGCCTTGATTTTTTAGTGCGGTGAGCACTTCTATTAGCTTCTTGGTGTCTCTTGGGTGTAAGCCAATCGATGGCTCGTCTAGGATATAAAGCGAGCCCACTAAACTCGACCCTATAGATGTGGCGAGTTGGATGCGCTGGGCCTCACCACCTGAAAGTGTATTGGAGTTGCGATTGAGGGTGAGGTAGCCTAGTCCAACTTTTTGTAAGTAGGCGAGGCGCTGTTCAATTTCTGGAAGAATGTGCTTACAGATTTTCTTTTCGTACTCACTGAGTTGGAGCCCTTGAAAGAAGTGTAGTGCGTCGTCTATGCTCATCAGAACAACATCTTGAATGCTCTTGCCTGCAATTTGAACATAGCCGGCGTCTTTGCGCAAACGCGTGCCCTTGCAATCAGGGCAAATGGTTTTGCCGCGGTAACGAGATAAAAGCACTCTATATTGTATCTTATATGTTTGACTTTCAATTTGTTTAAAAAATTCATTTAAACCAATGAAATAACTATTGCCGGTCCATAAAAGCGCGTATTGCGCAGGGCTTAGTTCTTGAATTGGGCGGTGAATAGGAAAGTCAAATTTACCCGCTTGATACAGTAAGGATTGTTGGAATTCTTGCATGTTTTCACCTTTCCAAGGGGCAATTGCACCTTCGTAAACGCTTTTGCTGCGATCTGGGAATACCAATTCTTCGTCGATGCCGAGTGTCATGCCGTAGCCTTCACATGTTTTACAAGCGCCGTATGGGTTATTAAAGGCAAAGAATGCAGGGCTTGGGGTTTCAAAGCGCAATCCATCGGCTTCAAAGCGCGCGTTGAATTCGGCAAATTCTTGGGTGTTGGCGTTGTAGAGGCAGCATTCTCCTTTACCTTCTGCAAAAGCACGCTCGATGCCTTCTGAAAGCCTGCTTTGTTGGGGCAACTCTCGGCTTTCATTTTTGAGCCTGTCGATCACGACCCATACTCGATCTGGTGCAATTTCGAAAGGAGGGAGTTCGTCGATTAGGTGAAAATTTTCATTTATAAACAATCTTGTAAAACCTTCTTTGTTAAGAAGTTGAACTTTCTTATTTAATTCATTAATTGAGTTAAAATCCAGCTTATATAAGATTGCAAATGGCGCTTCTTGCCAGTGCTGATCCAAGAAGTCAAGGACATCTTTGGTTTGGTGCTGTCGCACCGCGTTTCCGGAAACAGGTGAAAAAGTTGTGCCGATGCGGGCATAACATAGTTTGAGGTAATCGTAGATTTCCGTGCTTGTACCTATGGTAGATCTAGGGTTACCAGTGCTTACTTTTTGCTGAATGGCAATTGCTGGCGAGAGACCTTTGATGTCGTCGATGGCAGGTTTGTCTAGGCGGCCTAAAAATTGGCGCGCATACGCAGACATACTTTCGATGAAACGCCGCTGCCCCTCGGCAAAAATAGTATCAAAAGCAAGGCTCGATTTGCCGGAGCCTGAGACGCCGGTAATCACGGTGAGCTTGCCGTGTGGAATGCGCACATCGAGTCCTTTGAGGTTGTGTTCGCGCGCGCCTTTAACCGTGATAAATTTTTCCATATGCAAAAGTAAAATTTCTTTACTTTTAGTGCTTTAAAAACAAGCGAATGTCCCAAAACTCTTTGTTCAGAAAGAAAACTGTAGAAGCTATCATGGCTCAAGTGCAGGCTAATCAAGCCGGCCCAGAAGGCCACACACTCAATAAGCACCTCAAAATGCGCGACTTAATCGCGTTTGGGATCGCTGCCATTATTGGAGCTGGTATTTTTTCAACCATTGGTCAGGCCTCTGCCCAAGGTGGTCCGGCTGTCATCTTTCTCTTTTTGTTTACGGCGCTCGCCAGTGGTTTTGCAGCTTTTGCCTATGCAGAGTTTGCTTCCATGGTACCAGTTGCCGGTTCTGCTTACACCTATTCATATGTTGCATTCGGTGAGTTGATCGCTTGGATCATTGGCTGGGCGCTCATTATGGAGTATGCCATTGGCAATATTACAGTGGCAATTTCTTGGAGTGATTATTTAACTACCATGCTTGAACAAATTCGTATTCAGGCAATTGGATTAAACGGAATTCATATTCCCTCCTGGATGCAAATGGACTACCTCAGCGCCTCAAAAGGATTCCAAGAAGCGCAGCAATTGATCTCAAAAGGGTCAGAACTAGCTACATTAACACCTAACTTGCAAGACGCTTACCAAGCTTGGATGAGCGCACCGCGGATTGGTTCTTTCCACCTAGTACTCGATATCCCAGCGCTATTCATTATTGTGCTCATTACTTGGTTAGTTTACCGCGGCATTAAAGAAAGTCGCAATGCTTCGAATGCCATGGTGATCATCAAATTGGCGGTTATATTACTCGTCATTGCAGTGGGTGTTTTTTACATCGACATGAAGAATTGGTCGCCTTTTGCACCTGAAGGCATCAGCGGGGTCTTAAAAGGGGTTTCTGCTGTGTTTTTTGCCTATATCGGTTTTGATGCGATATCAACTACCGCTGAAGAATGTGAAAATCCGCAGCGCGACCTCCCGCGTGGCATGATGTGGGCCATCATTATTTGTACTGTGTTGTACATCATTATTGCGCTCGTGCTTACCGGAATTGTCTCTTATGACCAACTTGCCGTTGGCGAGCCATTAGCTTTTGTTTTTGAGCGCATCAATATGCCCAAAATGACGTTTATCATTTCGATGTCGGCTGTTGTAGCGATGGCCTCGGTTTTACTTGTTTTTCAAATGGGTCAGCCGCGTATTTGGCTCAGCATGAGTCGCGATGGTTTGTTGCCACAACGCTTTTCTAGAATTCATCCGAAATACAAAACACCGTCATTTGCCACCATCGTTGTTGGTTTTGTGGTGGCCATTCCAGCCCTTTTTATGAACCTGACTATGGTCACCGATCTTTGTTCCATCGGAACTTTATTTGCTTTTGTATTGGTCTGTGGTGGTGTATTGGTCTTGCAAAACAAGCCTGATGTACCTAGAGGGTCATTTAAAACACCCTACCTCAATGCTGGTTTCGTACTCCCTTTCTTGTTTTTAGGCGCACTGATTTATTTTTACCAATCAAATGACCTCTTCAATTATCTAAAATTCAAAAGTTGGTCAGACTTCGGGCAAAAAATTCCATCGCTGATTTTCTGGTTGTTCTCCCTCTTTTTAACAATTGTAAGTGTACCAAAGAAATTATCGCTTATTCCGGCCTTAGGATTGCTCAGCTGTCTTTACATGATGAGCGAAATTCCGCTCCAAAACTGGATTTATTTTGGAATTTGGTTGTTAGTGGGCTTGTTGATCTACTTTACTTATAGTAGAAAGCACTCCAAGTTGAATCCTTCGAGACAATAAATTAAAAACCGAAGCTTTTTTCAATGCCTAAAATAAAGGCATGGATCACTTTGATATGGATTTCTTGGGCGCGGTCTGCGTAATTACTGTGCGGCGCCCTGATTTCTAAATCGGCAAGTTGAGCAAGTGGACCACCGTCTTTTCCTGTCAGGACAATCGTTTGAATGCCTTTTGCTTTTGCGGCCTCTACTGCTAAAATTACATTTTTTGAAGAGCCTGAGGTAGAAATACCAACCAAAACATCGCCAGGTTGTCCTAGGCCTTCTACGTATCTAGAGAAAACGTATTCATAGCCGTAATCGTTGGCTACACAAGAAAGGTGAGAGGGGTCTGAAATAGAAACTGCAGCTAAAGCCGGACGGTTGTTTCTGTATCGTCCTGAAAGTTCTTCTGCAAAATGCATGGCGTCACACATAGAACCGCCGTTACCGCAACTCATAATTTTGTGTCCGTTGGCAAGCGCGTTGTGCATCATGGAAATACCTTGCGCAATTTTTTGCATATTTTCGGGTGTGCTGAAGTTGGCAAGTACTTGTTGTGCTTCTTGAAATTCCGATAATAGGTTCACAGGTTCCATGGTCAATTTTTCTTCAAAAGTAAGAAATCGCATTCATGCGCCCAACGAATCATTTATCTTTGGTGCATGAATCAGTCTGCATACTACCGCAATAAAGTCATCTGGATTACCGGTGCTTCGTCTGGAATAGGCGAAAACTTAGCTCAGCAATTAGCACATGCTGGTGCGCTTTTGATTTTATCGGCTCGAAACCAACAAAAATTAAGTGCACTCAAAGCATCGTTAGCTAATGCAGATGCACATCTTGTTTTGCCCCTTGATTTAGCAAACCTAGGAGATGTCAATAATTACACTGAGCAGATCCTATCCAAATATGGCAGAATAGACATCCTTATTAATAACGGCGGTGTTTCGCAGCGCGCAAGTGCAAATGATACATCTATGGAAGTCAATCGCCAACTAATGGAGGTAAACTTCTTTGGAAATATTGCTTTGGCAAAAGCTGTGCTGCCCATTTTTAGAAGTCAAAGTTCTGGTCAGTTCCTGATTGTGAGTAGCATAGCAGGTAAATTTGGCTTCCATTTGCGCTCCATTTACAGTGCTTCTAAAGCAGCGCTTGTAGGGTATTACGAAAGCGTCTCGATGGAAGAAGCAGCAAATGGGGTTCGTGTCACGTTAGCTTTCCCGGGTAAAATCAATACGCCTATATCTACGAGTGCGCTTACCGCCTCTGGAGAGTCACATGGCATCATGGATCACAATCAGGCAACGGGAATGCCCGTCGATAAATGCGTTACGCTAATGCTAGATGCCTTGGCTCATCAAAAGAAAGAAGTGCTGATTGGTGGTAAGGAGTTGTTGGCGGTACACATGAAAAGATTTTTGCCGCGTTTATTTTGGAAACTCATTCCGAAACAAAGTGCCACCTAATAGAAGAAATGCCTATTTATTGGGCACAAAAAAAGGGCTGTCTCGCAGAGACAGCCCTTTTTTATTTCAGAAAGTTCTGAATTAGTTTACGCTTTTAGAAAGGTCTGCACCTGCCTTGAAACGAACTGTGTTTTTTGCAGCAATTTTGATTACATCACCAGTTTTTGGGTTGCGACCATTGCGTGCGTTTCTTTTAGAAATTCCAAAAGAACCGAAACCTACTAAAGAGATAGAATCTCCTTTAGCCAAAGCACCTGTAGTAGCGCTTACGAAACCATCCAATGCACGTTTTGCATCAGCTTTAGACAATCCTGCAGACGCTGCGATTGCGTCGATCAATTCAGCCTTGTTCATAATAATTTAGTTTTAATTAGTTAGTAATTAATTATCGAAACAAATATATCGGAATATCAATGCCCACAAAGGATTCAGGTGAAAAAAAGTGCCAAAATGTTGAAAAAATGGCCATTTTGTTGATAAAGCCGGGTAAAATGCCCGTCTGTATTGGGTTTCGAGAACAATTTTGATGGAATTTTGTACTATGCAAATGAAAGTAGGAATCATTGGTTCAGGTATCGGGGCATTGGCGAGCGCTATTGAACTGCGAAAATTAGGATTGAGCGTAACAGTTTTTGAAGCCAACGACACAATTGGAGGTAAAATAGTCGAGCAACGCCTAGGCGACTTTCGTTTCGATATGGGCCCTTCGGTTTTTACTGAACCACATTTGGTGCAAGATTTACTTCAAGCATTAGATCCGACGGAAAGTTTCCCTTACCATCAGCTTCATGAATCTTGTCGCTATTTTTTCGATGATGGTCAGCAAGTCAATATTCCAACTCACAAAGAAAAGGTTGCAAAAACGCTGTATGCCGCATTTGGAGAAAATGAAGCTAAAGCGCTTCGTTATCTTACTAAAATGGAAGCCAACTACAAGGCTATTTATCCGGTTTTCATCCAGATCTCACTGCATCGCTTCAAACATTTATTTGCCAAACCCATAATTAAGGCTTTGTCGCGACTATTTAAGTACGGTTTGCATCAAACCATGCATCTCCAAAACCGCCAAGCATTTGCAAATCCGAAAACCATCCAGATTTTCGATCGCTTGGCAACCTACAACGGCAGCTCACCTTATTTGGCGCCGGCTATGCTCAATATCATTTCTCAATTGGAGTTCAATGAGGGGCCAGCTATGCCTGTGGGAGGTATGGTTCAGATTACCCGCCGCACCCAACAACTCGCCGCACAATTCGGTGTTGACTTCCATACCAACGAACGCGTCCTCGAAATTTTACTGGAAAACAACATCATTAAAGGACTGCGAACGGCTAAAGGAAATTACAAATTCGATTTAGTGGTATCTAATATGGATATCCATTACACCTATGAACAACTCCTACCAGGCATAAAGGCCCCGCGCTTTTTACTCAAACAAGAAAAGTCGAGCTCTGCTGTGGTCTTTTATTGGGGCATGAACCGTTCATTTGACCAATTGGGTGTCCACAACATCTTCTTTGCATCGGATTACCAAGCAGAGTTCAAGGCGATCTTTGAAAGTAAAACGCTGCATCACGACCCTACAATCTACGTCCATATTTCTTCTAAAGTGGAAGCAGCCGACGCACCGCAAGGTAAAGAAAATTGGTTTGTCATGGTAAATGCGCCCATCAATGTAGGTCAGGACTGGGACAGCGAGATTCTACTCTTGAGAAAACGCATCCTTGCTAAATTAACAAAGCAACTACAGGTAGAAATAGAAGATTACATTGAGTGCGAACAAATCAATGAACCGCGCTTGATTGACGAGCGTTACAGCGGTAAGCAAGGTTCTATATATGGAAACGCCTCTAACAATGCATTTTCTGCATTTTTAAGACATCCCAATTTCTCGAAACAAATCAAAGGTCTCTATTTTGCAGGCGTAACAGTGCATCCGGGTGGCGGAATTCCTTTAGCCATAAATAGTGCCAAGATCGTAGCGCGTTGCGTGCAAGAAGATTATCCTAGTCTCGGAAAATGAGTTCGTAGATTCGAACTTGATCGAGTACAGCGGTTTTCTCATCAAAAGAACCCTTAATGGTAAATAAGGTCATATAGATTTTGTTTGGTGCCTCAGATAGGGCTACGTTTTTTTCTTGCTCTATAGAATAAAGCTGCGCAATGGTTTTTTGAGCCTGCACCAAATTACTTTTCACTACAACTGATGAATCAAAGCGATGCCAATATTTTTGCGCGTCATAAAACCAATAACAATAGTCATTTATTGTATTCAAGAAGAGTTCTTGATCTCGATTGAATTCAGTTTCTACACTTACTTTCCAACCTATGTTTTCAAAGTCTGGAATGTTTCTTTTCATCGCGCCATATGTAAGCACCGGTCGCTCACTGCAATGCACAAACACGCCGTCTAGGCTATCTAGCTCAACGGCAATCACAAAAGGTTGTTTTTTGAGTTCAATGACGCGAGTTGAATCGCCGAGGAAGGTTTGGTTACCTTGTGAGAAGTTAATCTTAAAGGTTTGCCCAAAAATATGGATCTGTGATAAAATCAATAAAAAAAGGAAGCGTGTACGTAATGTCATGGAATAAAGATAAAAAAAAGGCTCCGTAAAGGAGCCTTTTTTTGTAGCGAGACCGAGAGTTGAACTCGGGACCTTAGGGTTATGAATCCTACGCTCTAACCAACTGAGCTATCTCGCCATATGCGGGTGCAAATATAAAGAGAATTTTAAATTTCTTTGCAATTCTGCCGCAACTAATTCAATTTTTTCAATTGCAACTGTATAAACGTGGCTAAAGTTTGCAGGCGCTCAGAAGAAAAATCAAAGGGCACGCCAGCGGTCTCGTAAATGCTAGTCATGGGTTTGGTGTAACCCAATGCTAAAGCCTTTTTGTAGTTTTCTATGGCGCTAGGGTAGTCTTCAAGGCTGTTTTTCCAGACGCCTAATGCACCGAGCTGTGCAATTCCATATTCGATGTAATAGAAGGGTACTTCAAAGAGATGCAGCTGTCTTTGCCATGCGCTTTCGATGAGGTCTTCGTAGCCAGACCAATCGGTGAGGCCTGTACCAAAGTCACTGGCTAATTGCGTCCAGTGAGCAGCGCGTTCTGCAAGACTATGTGTTGGGTTTTCGTAAACCCAATGTTGGAAGGCATCGATTTGGGCAATCCATGGCAATACCTTGAGCGTTCCCTCGAGTTGCTCGCGCATGGCGCGTTTGTGTGCGGGCTCGTCGTAAAACTCTGACCATTGCGGCATGCTCAATAATTCCATGGACATAGACGCTAATTCGGCTACTTCTGAAGGTAAATTTTTGAAGGAAGTGAGTGGGAGGTCGCGACTTAAAAAGGAGTGGATGGCGTGGCCGCCTTCGTGTACCATGGTTTCCAGGTCTCGTTGGGTGCCTACGGCGTTCATAAAAATGAAGGGCACGCCAATTTCGTACAGTGGATAGTTATAACCGCCTGGTGCTTTTCCTGGTTTGGAATCGAGGTCGAGGTGACCGAGTGCATCCATGACGCGCAAACAATTGCCAAAATAAGGATCGATGCGTTCAAACATAGCAATGGTTCCGGATAGCATTTGAGCGCCATTCTCAAATGGTTTGAGCGCAGGCTTTCCTTCAGGATCGACATCTAGGTCCCAGGGTTTGAATTGTGTTTTACCTAGTTTTTGGAGTCGTTGGGCCTGAATTTCTTTGACAAGTGGAACAATATGCTTCTTGATGGCTTCGTGAAAAGCAAAGCAATCGGCTTTGGTGTAGTCAAAGCGACCCATTGCGGCAAATTTGTAGTCGCGGAAATTACCGAAGCCCGCATTCAATGCTAATTGATGTCTTTTGGCGATCAATGAAGAGAAGAGCTCATCTAGTTGCTGACGGTCTGTTCTTCTGACAGCGGCAATTTTTTCAAAAACGAGTTGACGCAGTGCTTCATCCTGTTCTTTGAGTAACAAAGATGCTTGTTGCATCGTGAGGGTTTGGCCGTCGTGATCGATACTTTGGGCTGCGCTAATGGCGCCGTATTGTTGTGCTTCTTCGTTTAGGGCAGCTTCAATGGCAATATTTTCCTCGCGATACAGATCTAGGGCGCTTCGTACACTTCTGAAATAAATTTGATGTGCAGCGTCTGTTTTGTCGTTAACAAAGGGAAGCGCCATCAGTTTCTGATTGAGTTTGTCCTCCAAAGGAGCAAGTTCAGGCTGAATTTGTGTCACGAAATGCGTGTAAGCATCGCGCAGTTCGGATTTAGTGGTGTCTATACTCATGCGAATATATCGCCAAGCCAAATCTTCTTCTAGAACGGCATCAAGTTCAGAGCGGTCTTTTAGCCATTGATCGAATTGAGAACTTGTCGAAATTTCTCGAGAGAGTAAGTTTTCGAAATAGGGGGAGAGTACCGTAAAATCGGTGATGGCCAGGTCTTCGGGTAGAAACTGGCGCGCTGCTTTTTGAATGTTCATGTTATTTACCTCTTGAAGAGCCGGTTTTGACAGCTGTTGGTTTCTTAGGTGCGGCAGGCTTTGCAGCTTTGGCTGCCGGAGCAGCGGTAGGCGCTTTTTTCTTTGCTGTTTCAGCTTTTGGCGCTTTTACTTCTTTGGCTGCTGCTGTTTCTTCGCTGGCTACTGCTTCAAATGCACCGGCTTTGATCAATAAGTTAAACCATTGAAAAAGTTTGCGTACGTCTGAAGGGTAAACGCGGTCTTGATCCCAGTTGGGTAAAAATTGAGCCAAAGCAGCCTCGAGTTCTTTCATGTCTGCTTTGTGCGAAGGAGCTTCTGTAGGATACAACTCGAGCATTTTAGCAAAGATGTCTGTGAGTTTAACATCTTCTTCATAGGTGAAAACACTGATGTCGTCTAGGGTAGAAATGCGTTCGGTGGCGTAGGCCGGGAAGCGTTTTTTATCGATCATTGATTCGACAATGACGCTGTTTTTTCCTTGTGCAATAACTTTGAAAAGACCTGGTCTTCCTGAAATAGCAATAATACCGCTGAGTTGCATAGTGTGATTTTCGTTTTAAAAGTTTTCAAAAATAGAAAAATTACAGTTACAAGGTGCTTGCAGGTTTTAATTAATGACAATCTTTTGCCTGGCTATGACCTCGCCATTGGCAATAAGTCGGATGTAATATCCTCCTTGGGAAAAGGTAGAAATATCGCTTTTGTAGAATTCTGTCGTAAAATCAGTTGATGTATAAATGACTTTTCCATCCAAACTCAGCAATTCAAGATGTCTTTTTTGTTGATTCGGATTTGGGAAATAGCAATTCAATTCGGCCGCACTCGGATTTGGGTATACGAAGTTAGTTGCCGAAAATCCGGAAGGTGGTGTTTGGGCTTTCGGGAAGTTGATTTTCCAGAGCCCGCCGTTGTTTTCGATGACGTAAATGGAATGGCCTACTTGAACGGCATCTACTGGAAGATAGAAACCAGAGACAATATTTGAAGTGCGAATAGAATAGTTTTGCCCGATTGAATCGAAAGAGAAACGCAGCATCACGAGTTCTCGAGACGGATCTACAAAGGGGCAGGCTGAGCCCCAAGGTGAGAGTGGCGTGTAGCCTGTGCTGTCGCCACCAGGCATAAAACTCAGTACGAATCCGTTGCCGCTGTAGGCACCGCCAATTTCATTGTATTTATCAATCACCAAGCCTAGGGGTGAGCGGTGCGCGGTAAACGTCCGGACCGGAACGCCACTCTCACTCGCCTTCTGAATTTGACCTGTGTTTTCATCTTTGTAATAGTCGGCAGCATCGCCAAAATTGGCAATAGGCTCAGTAAAAACAACACCTGCGGGTGCTGCAGGAAATTGCGGATCTGCGTTAAAATGCCCGGCCAAAAATGCGCCATTTGTCGGGTTGATCAGTGGGTCTGCGCTAGCGTCATAATTAGGATTTGCTAAAGGGTTGGCATTGCCGCCAATGCGCCACGGAAAGCCATAGTGCTGCCCTTCTTGGATCCAGTTGAGTTCCTCTGGGTCGTCGCGTTCGCCTGCGTTGTCTATCGCAAATAAGTGGTTTTGATCATTAAATGCCATAGAGTAGGCGTTGCGGGTGCCTTCGGCAAATACATAGCCACTGTTTTGCAGCGCAATGGAGTCGTTGTGCAGATAGATATTCGTGGCATCTATCGGGATCCTAAAAATTTTGCTCGTGAGTGCTTGCTCGCGCAGACCTGGATACATGCCATCATTGGTTTCTACCTCTCCAAAAGAAGTTCTGGACCCACCAGAAAAATATAAATACGCTTTTTGTGGGTCTGCGGTGATGCCTGTAAAACCGTGGTCGCCAGTAGAACTGCTTGTAGGGTAGCCAGAAGTGCTCAGCACGGTGCTCCAAATCCTCGATCCGTTTGGCTGCAATACGCCTTTCACCACCATGCCAATTCCGGTAGTCGTATACCAAATATTGCCTGATAAAAACAACGTGCTGTCCACAAAGCAGAGCCCTTGTACTCTAGGAATGCCATGGTCTAGTACTGAAAAGCGGAGCGTGTCTGTCTGTGTGTTTTCAAAAACCTCATAAATAGTCCCGCCAGACGTCGTGTAAAACACATGCTTTGAAATAGGATCAAAGGCCATCTTCGAAGCCCAGGTTTGGGGCTTCAAAACAGAGTCTACTGAAATGTCATCGAAGAGGGGATAGACGCGTTGGGCGTTGAAAGTCCCTACAACTAAAAGTTGAAATAATACGCTGAAGATGAAGTGTAATTTCATGGCTTTAAATTACACAATTTTTTTTGTTCGTCCTTACCTGATTTAGTACTTCTCAGATAAGTTTCTTAGTTACTTTCTTAGTTACTTTCTTAGTTACTTCCTTAGTTATTTAGTTGAAGCTAAGATTGATTTACCTAAATCAGAAGTGACGTATTTTTGATTTCGATCCTTTGGATTATCTTTAATGGTAAGATCAATCCATTTTTCTTGTAATAACTTCAGGATGTGTGTATTAAAGTTCTTTGTTTGATTAGTAATTCCAATAAAAGAAAGAATTTCCTGTCTCGATTTTGGGCTTAAACAGAGCGTAAGAATTGAAATTACTTGGTCACTTACTTGGTCGTTTACTTGGTCGTTTACTTGGTCGTTACTCTGGTCATCAAGGTTCAAAAATTTCTCTTCGGATTTCAAATGGATTTATCAAAATAGATTTTATGTTAGTTAATCGCTTTGTAATTTGATACTAACATCGGCATTGGATCACTTTGACTCCTTACAACAAGTTTTTTCATATTATCTATTGATTCGTGAAACATTATTCTTAGCAATTGACTTTTACTGCTGAAATCATTATCCTTATTTTCAGGATGATAGAAAACTTTTATTTTGGTGCAGTTTTTATGGGTAAAAATCTCTCTTAGAATAGTAAAGTCTGATTTTTCAAAGGAATGACCAAATGCATATACTTCAAAATCATTGAATTCTATGAATTGAGACAAGTCATTTCTGTTCGTATTAATTGGATATTGAACGGATTTAAAAAAACTTAAATTCTCAATATTTGCATGGGTTATAATTTTTGAAAAGTTTACATCTTTATCGTCATCATAACCTAGAATAATATGTCCATCCTCGTCGGTTGAATTCAGATTCCCATGTAAATAGATGATATTTGATTTAATTTTTTTTGATGCTCTGTTGAAGTAATAACCAAGTGTATTTGTATAATTAAAACTTAAAAAAAGCAATTCATCCCTTTCTCCTTCACAGAAAATATCTATTAGTTTATCGATTTGTTTTTGTTCAATTTTTGTATTCTCAAAATCAATTTGAATCCTTGAAAGATAGCTTTTAAGGTGATTTCGTATTAACTCAAATTCTTGGTTTAATTTTTTGATTTGGTTTTCATTTTCATAGTTCTGAGATAACAGGTCAAAATAGGATTTTTCAAAACTAGACCATGTTTTTATATACTCTTTAATGATTTTCGAGTTTAAAATCAGTTCTCCTTGATATCTTTTGAATGTTTGATGAAATCCTTCCAAATTCAAACTAGAACATATTATTTTTTCTACTTCTGTAATGTTTGATAAACGAGGTAGGGATATACTGATAAGATCATCGTCATAAAAGAAACCTGTTTTGTGTGAACTCGCTTTTGTTTTTACCCCACTTTTAATTGCTTCACTTAGCTTTGTTTTATAAAAATCCAGCAAGAAATCTTGATATGATGTTTTTAAATCATGAGCTAAGTCAAAACCATTACCAACTAAAATTATTCGATTCATTCCTTTGATTTTCTCCCTTTTCCCTTTTTCTCCTCAACAAACAAACCACCCGTATACTTCTCATACAACTCAAACAAAAACTCCATTCGGTTGGCATCAGAAGTAAAAGGTTGGGGTCGATAAGCCAAATCAACCGCCTTGTCAAGTTCATTATGCGCTTTCACCAAGGCTGGCGG
>JACCDH011488012.1_pt1 | contig 32713 bp, 55 predicted proteins | sample 7442481 | NCBI WGS metagenome assembly JACCDH01 (sample SAMN15323433, study PRJNA562643) | freshwater metagenome | isolation source: river surface water | place: USA:Blue River Watershed | collected 2017-08-15
CGCCTGAATTATCCGGTCTGGGGTAATTATTTCTGTCATTTAGTAGGCTTTCCAGTTCGTATACCCTACGCGCAGCAACAGGAATTAGCTCGGCATTATTGGCTCGCACCAGCATTTCAAGAAACTCCCGTTGCTCCGCTAGGTGTGCTACAAGGATTCTCCGGTCGGAGTTGTCCACTTGTCCGCCATTTCCGCGATCTGCGCTAGTTCTGGGGTGGTTGCCCCGGCTTTTCTAGCTTTAGTGTAAAGGTCGCGGAGTGCTTCTACATCTTTAGCCTGACCAGCTAGAGCCAGCCAATCTTTGCTCGGCTGAACACCGCGCTCTACCTTAGCCATTTCCTCGCGCGTAACACGCTTGTCACCGCCGTAACCGCAGTTAGCCAGCGCTCTACCAATAGCCGAGGTTTCGCAGTTTTCTAGCGCACTGGTCTTGTTAGCCATTCCGTTCTGTCCGTCAATTTCGAAGGCGTGACCGGTGGCTTTTAGATACCAAGGTGTATAGCTGTCGTTGATAACTACCCAAGGTTTTGCATCTTCTGGCAGTGTCCAAGTTGGCAGCCAGATCTCGGCGCAGACTACCCAAGTTAGGCTGTCGCGATCTTCTTTGGTGGTTAGGTTCTTAGTAACTATCCGCGCCTCTGGGTGGTCGGTTAGAAACCTAGTTAGACGCTGGGCTACGGTTTCGTAGTCGTTTAAGTTGAATTGTGCCATTTTTTGTCCTTTAGTCGTTGTCTTCGTTTTGTTCTAGGCTGCTTGCCACAACCTCTGGTGGAAGCTTCTTGTACTGCCAACCGGTTAGCTTGTCGGTAATCTCCCAGTCCTCGGTGTCTAGCCACTCGTTGATACCGGCGATCTTTAGTAGCAAGCCGTGATAGATAACCACTTCGTAGCTCCGGTCTGGGTTTAGTCCCCGGTGCGGAGTGACGCGCTCAATGCCGACAACCTCGCCTCGGATAGTTGCGTCTTCAAAGGTGTTCTTTAGAAACACAATGTCGCCGAGCTGAGGATCTTCCGCGTAGAAGTTCACTAGCTCGTTAGCGATGTCGTCTGTCATTTCGTCTTCTTTCTGGTTAGGTATGGCGTTCCGCCGTTGCGTGATGTTCTAATGAAGCGTGGTATGTCGTATACCAGCCCAGTCTTAGCTGTTCCCATAGCATCTAGCACCATAGATTGCAGCTTGTTTACTTCTGTCTTTTGTTCTTCCAGCTTGTCTAGCGCTAGGTCATACTGCACGCCTAGATCCTCTAGGTCGTAAGTCGCGCTGGCGTCAATCTCTGTGTGCTGTCGGCGCACTGCGGTTAGCGTAGCTTCGCTGCCGTCCCAATTAGGTCGCTGCTTAGTTTCGACTGCTTTTAGAAACTCAGTAACCATTTTCAGGTCGTATTGCTGCCACATCTTGTCAGCTTCGACTAGATACTCGCGGTATTCCGAACCGGAAAACAAGATCGCTACATAAGCCTCGCTAACATCGAAGCAGTGCATATACCACTGGACTTGGGTTAGGTAATACTTCGGTACGCCGTTAGCCCAGTCGTCTTGGTATCGCGCGGTCTTGATTTCCAGAATGCCAATAGTGCCGTCTGGCTTGATGTAAGCGCCGTCTGGACTAGCAAACATAAAGTCGTGCTGCTTATTAGCCCAAGAGCCGAGGTTAGTTGCGTGAGTCCAGTCTTGGTGTTCGGCTAAAAAGCGCTGTGCGATAACAGGCTCTAAAGCGCGACCCCAATACATTGCTTCGTTTTCTTCGGTGTAATTAGGGATTAGCCCTAGTTTCTTAGCCCAAAGTGAATAAGCACTCTCGTAACGGCTCTCGCCGGCGATCGCGCCAACCTCACTTCCGCCAATTCTGCCTTCGCGCAGATCTGCCCAAGCTGTATCGCCGGGTGCGTAGTTACCAAGATAGTTAGCAGACTTTTCGAAGTGTGCTACTATTTGTTCTACCATTCGTTGTCCTTTCGTCTGGTTGCCGGGGTGAGCCTTGAAAACTCACCTCGGCTTTTATTTTGTAACGCGCCAACTCTAACTGCACTATCTGACATTTTTAGCGCCATAATGTAAAAAATAGTTGCGAAAGTTGGCTAATGGTTACTTCCGAGCAGTTGTATGAGCGCCTAAATAATGGCATTAGGTTCTTGCTACAAGAGAATGGAGTCGGTCCGGCGTGTGCCGGTCGCGGTGACATTTTCTTTCTCGAAAATTTGTTCGAACCGGCGAGTCGCGATGCTGCCGAAACTTACGCCAAAGAACTATGTAAGGAATGTTCCTTACTTCGCGCTTGTGGCGAATACGCGTTAGCTGCTAATGAAACCGAAGGTATTTGGGCAGGAATGAACCCTAGCGAGCGCCGAGCAATAATCCAGAAGAATCAGCGATCTGCTAGATCTGGGTCGTTGTCGTCATAGTCAATGTCGTCAAAATTAAAGTCGCCGTCTTCGTGGACTTCTAGCGCTTCTTTTAGCTGCTCATTGTCCTCGGCTGCCTTTGACACCGCAGCGCGGTAGGCATTAGTAATTGCTTGCGTAGTTAGCTCACCTGACCAAGCGACCGAAACACCAATCATTGTTAGCACAACAGCAAAAGCGCTGCCGACACCAATTAGCGATCCCAGAACCCAGTCACCAACCATAGCGCCAATGGCAGTTCCGCCAAAGAATGTAGCTAAAAACAAACCAATAGAGCGAATGACAATTTGCTTTACATTATTCACTTAGGTTCTCCTCAATCAGTTTGTATAGATCTACCTTCTGCGCAGTTGTGCCAAAAACACCCTTTAGCGTCTTCGAAGCTGTTGCGTGTAGGTGACCACCGGTGCTTGCAGATCCACTAGGGAACTTCTTACCGCCACCGATCTTGCCAACAATGTCACCTTCGGCAACTTTGTGACCGACTTCGTATTCTGGCTTTTTAGCTAGGTGGCAGTAGCCGAGATACCAGATCTTGCCATTCTTGTCCATAGCGGTCTGAACCACTACCCAACCCAAAACCTTTGACCACTGAATTAGTTTGATAGTCCCTTTAGCGATCGCTGGGATTGGAGTGCCTTCTGGCATAGCCCAGTCAGTCCCAGAATGGGGCTGTAAGCCGTTTTTACGGCGATACTCGGACAATGTGCCAAAGTGACCGGTGACCTTGTTAGAAGGGAAGGGAAAGCGCATAGTCGTATTCTACTTCAGCATCGAAGTCACGAAAGCGCCAATGAACCCGGCAGCGCCGGCAGCAAGCCAGACCATTTTTTCTAGGAAGCGAATACGCCGTTCGTGGTCTTTTAGGTTGCGCTCTACCCAGTCAATATGCGTAGGGATCTTCTCGTTGAGGCGCTCTACCTGCTTGATTAGCTCAATCGCCCAAGTTGGGATTTGCTCGTCCATACACTCGTGCCTTCCGGGGTGAATGTAGGTTGTTGCGGTGATTAGTTTAGCAGTGCGGTGGCTTCTGCTTCGGTAAGCCCTAGCGCCTGTAACTTAGCAATACCAGAAGCCTTTGCCTCTGCCTTTGCGGTTTCTTCGGCTTCACGAGCGGCTTGGTCTGCTAGGGCTTGTGCTGCCATTGCTTCTCGTTCTGCGATCTCCTCCTCAGTTAGGGGAATGATTTCACGCTCGCCTGTTTCGCAGTTGATAACTAGCTTGGTTGGGATTTCTTGAGTCATTTCTTTTCTTTCTGTTAGCTAACTGTCGTTACGCCGTCTGAACCCTTTAGCACTCCGTAGAGGGTTGCGGAAGAATACTGAACTAGGTTTGAGCCGTTGAGCTGATACAAGTCAATCTGAGTGATTGCGTCTGTAACATTCCAAAGCCCTGCGGTGATTGCCTGAATAGCAGTTGTAGCGTTGTTCTCGCTTACTGCGTCACTTGAATAGGACTTGGCGGTAGAGCTGCGATAGTTCGGAATGTAAACGGCAAAATTACCAAAGGTGCTTGCGGTGTAAGTGCTTCTCGCAGCCTCGCCAACATAATTGCCGTAAACCGTTCCTGAAGCTGGACTAGACCCGTTGCCGAATAGATACCTGTTAGAGAAACTTGCGGTTGAGTTGTTGAACTTTATACCAATGTCGGCGTTGCCTGAGTCAGACCGAAGCGAGCAAACCAAAACCAGGTCGGTGAAGGTAGTCGGAATTGAGCTGAAGGTAATTGCTGCCTGACTAGAAGCTAGTTCCTGATGTTGAATCACCTGCATTATGCAATCACCCCGTAAAGCGAGAAAGAAGTTCCAGAATAAAAGACAACCCCCGAAGCGTTGGCAAGTAGGGTAACGCTATTGATAGCGGTATTGCTTGCCCACCTACCAGCGTGAGCAGTAACCCAACCGCTTGCTTGTCCGTGACGAGATAGCAAAGTCTTGTGCTTATCTGTTGCCGAGTAGTCCATTACTTGCGTAACGATTGCAAACCTATCAGAGCTAGTTGGAACACCAATGTAAGCATAGGAAGCAGTATCGGCGTAGCTAGTTCCTGAACCCGAACCTGTGCCAACCATGCGAACATTTGAGTAGTTGCTTGCATTATCGCCATTGAAGCGGATAAGCGTTGAGTCTGCGCCTGCAAAATTTACAGTTCCATTTATCACGATGATTAGGTCACGATAAGTTGAAGGAATGTTGCTAAAGGTTACCGTTGCAGCGTTGCTTCCCAGCGTGACATTTGCCAGCGGTGTATAAGTATTAGTAGGCATTATGCCGCCTTTATTCCGTAGAGCGAGAAGCGAGAGCCAACATCTAGGTTTGCAATTCTGTCACGAATTGTAAAGCTTGAAAGTGCAGCAGTTGAAAGAAATACGCCCGAACCCAAACCGATGTCACCAGCACCGAGATACCAGCTAGACGCACTTCCTCGCAAGAACCTTACAGTCTTATTCTTAGTGGTTTCAAATGGGTCAAGAATGTCAATGACTCCTGCCTGGAATTGGTTAGCCCTGTTAGAAGCTGGCAATGAGCCTGAAATAAACCCAAGCGAAATGTCATTAGTTAGACCCTGACTTGCGACAGACGAGCCGTTTCCATAGAGCAGGTGGCTTGCGTAATGTGAAGTCGTGGTGTTGCCATTGGCATACCAATTCAAGTCGGACTGATCGCCCGTTCTTGTTGATTTGGCGGTGAAGCGAATTTGAAGGTGTTGATAGGTAGAGTAAGACGATAGCGAGCTGAAGGTAATAGAAGCAGTAGCAGTTCCTAGCACCTGCGTTTCAAGAAGGTCAAAAGAACCACCTGCGACACCTGCACCAGCAGCCGCAAAGAAACCTAAACCAAAAGGCATTAGACGGTGATCTTTCCAATTACTCGGTAAGTGTTGGCGGCAGTCTTGATAACCTGCGCACCGTTGTATTGTTGGTCAATCTTGAAGGTAACGGCAGTGCCGGCTGTGCCAGCGCCAGCCCAAGATGTCACGCCAGTTCCAGCAGCGATCGTCACAGTGCCAGAGGTGTCGCGAATGATGTTTAGCGAGTCGCCAGTGCCGAGAACATCTGGGACAGTCACAGTTACGGCAGCAGTGCCAGTAACAATAATGGTTGCGTTATCTAAACCAGATACAGCAGTATAGGCAGCGGTTACGGCAGTAGCGCCAAAAACAACTTGCTGACCAGTAATAGAAATACCAGAGCCGATTGCTGCGTAGTTTGCGTTGATTGTGATGTCGCCAGATACGCCACCACCACTTAGACCAGTGCCAGCAGTAACCGCAGTAATGTCACCGGGGTTTACTAGGGTAGTCCACGCGCTTCCGTTGTAATACTCGTAGACAGTGCCGTCAGAGCGGTAGGTCAGCATACCGGCGCTCGGTGTGCCGATAGCACTGGATCGCGCACCGCTGCTGGCGAATACCATTACTGCCTGATCCATTAGGTAGCCATTAGTGTTGGCAGCGGTCAGGATCTCACCAGCGGTAAAGACTTTCCTACCGAGTCCGGGCATTATTTCTCCTTAGAAAGCAAGCGCGTTGTTAGAGTCCAGCTTACCAAACTCTGGATCGTCTAGTACGAACAGAGTAAAGTCCAGCGTTGCGAACCCAAGCGACACTATGTGATTAGTAATTGTTACTGCGTGGTCAATGCGGATAATTTCGGCATACTTTTCAATAGCCGGGGTAATGCCGTTAGGCGTAAATACAATCTTGACTACCGAGCCTAGCTCTAGCGCCAAAATTTCATCTTGCTGCGAAGTCGGCAACTGATCGACAATAATTTCTACCGACTCAAAGCGGTATTCTGGCTGGGCAAACTTGCTGGCAAAGAACACTGCCATTTCGCCTAGATCGCTTTGGTTAGCCACTAGCAACCCAGTTTGCGTCAGGTTATTTACACCATAGACAGTTATAGAGTCAGTGTCTAGCGCGATTACTTCATTGTTTAGATAATTTTGCAAAACAATTTCGTTAGCCAAAAGCTCCGAGCCATACTGCACTCGCATACCGGTATAAGGAATACCTGTGCCGTCATCTGCTAGGACTAGACCACCTGAAGTTGCAGCTGTTAGGCGATCGCGGAAAACTACATTGCCACCCTTAGAAATAAAGAAGCTGCCGGGTTCTGACTTTTCAATGGTTCTTAGATAAGCCAGAGCGCTAGTGTCGTCAGGAATAGTGTCAGCGCCCAGTAACATCTGCCCAGTTTCTACATCGCGAAGATCTAGCGACCAGTTGATTTCTGGCAGGTTCAAAATGGTGTTGATGCGATCGCCAGAGTATTGCTGGTCATTAGTGCGTACCGAAATAGTCTGCGTAGCAAACTGGCTAATCGCATCGCTACAAGCTGCCGAAACAATGCTGTCACCGCTTGGATCGTAAGTTAAGTTCCAGTCGTCTACTAATCCAAAAAACTGCACTACGCCACCAGAGCTAATGCGTATTTGGCGCTTCGGAATAATCTGTCCGTAGTAAGGAGAGTTTACATACTCAGGGTCAAAGGTTCGGTCGTTGTTGTTAAAAACAACATTTGCCAAACCTTGGTCATACTGATCTAGCTGTCGGTTCTTACCGCGCTGAATGTTTATAGAGCGCACCTTGCTAGTCACATCAAAAAAGATAGTTCCGCCGAGTCCGTATGGCGAAGTGTCTAGCTGTCCAAAAACAGGATCGTCTAGACGGAAATAAGGACCGGTTAGCGAGTCACTTAGGTCAAAACCAATTTCGACTTTAGGTGTAGGCACAGACATTAGTTACCTCTTACTCAACAATTACTTGACCGCCGGTGCGAACATACTTAGTAATAATCTGTCCGACCGCTTTACCGACCATAGCATTTGACTGGGTAGCGTCTGTTGCGACATTTACATTTATGACTGTTTGCTGATTAGCAGCGTAAGCACCTTGTGGCACGCCTAGAGCTTCGTCAATGTTGAAAACAAAGCCACCGCCACCGGCAGTCTTGCCGACACCGCCACCGGGCGAAAGCGGTCTGGTTACTTGGGTAGTTTCTTCTGCGACACCCTTCAACATATTCTGGAATGCCTTGACAGTGGCGCTTAGTCCACCTAGTTCGCCTTCCATATCCGTGATCGCGTCAGTAAAGTCGGCACTAATTTCGGTAATAGACTCTTTTAGCGCGGTAGCTGCGTCAGACAGGGTATCGGTGTAATCGGTGTAGTTAGCAGCCAGAGCATCTAGCAGATCGGCTTGCGTCTTTTCGTATAGCGCGGTTAGCTGGCTAGTGGCTAGTCCCTGCTGCTCGTAGAGCTGGTCAGCTAGGGCATTAGCACCGGTTTCGGATACGCGCTCAATGTCAGCAAATAGCGTCTTGATTTCGCTAATGACTTCTGGATTGCTCTTTAGGATACCCTCGGCTAGTGCGACACCGCCGTCTTCACCGGTAGAGATAATCTGCTCAATGAAAGTCTGGCTAAAGCCACGCTCTAGCAGCTGCGCGCTAACACTTAGCAACCTGCGGTTAGCAGCTACCTTGTTGCGCAAGCTGTCTAGGTATGCCTGAACCGGGTCGCCAGCAATAAATACTTCGGTAAAGGACTTGCCTAGATCCTCGGCAACCTTCTTCGCGTCTTCAAATGAGCGTAGGCGAGCTTCTTCGACTTGCCTAAAGTCGCTAATAAATTGCGACACAGTAAAGGTAGCAATAGTCCTAAAAGCATCTCTAAGCCTGTTTTTAGACTGCTCAATAACATCGGCAAGCTTCTCGGCGTAGTCGCGCTGGATCTTGGCTTCGTTAGCTAGGAAGTCCGAGTTAGCTTTAGCGACTGCCTTGCGGTAGTCGGACTGTGCTTCAATAACTCGCTTGCGTGTGTCCTTGATTAGTTCTTGGACTTTCTTGCGTGCCTCGGCAGCCTTCTCCGCAGCAGTCTGACCACCGGTAGTGGTAGTGGTGGTTTCTTCTTCGGTTGTAGTGTCTGGTGCAAGATCGGCAAATCTGCGTGCTTCACCGGTAGTTTCGCCAAACTGGTTTGCTAGTCCCTTTAGCTTTCTGGCAGTTGAGTCAATCTCGGCATCTACTTTGTCAGTCTTGATGTTGTTAAAGCGGTTAGCCTCACCAGCGCTAGTAGAGAAGCCGGTCTTGGCTTGCATAAGCTTGTCATTTACCTTGATTAGCTGCTTCTGGTAAGCCTGAAAACCAATGCCACCTTGCTTGATTTTCTCTTGCAGCTGGATTTGCTCTTGCTCTAGTGCGCTAACTTGGTTCGCATTTTTCTTTAGCGCGATAGTGTCGGCATTTACTTCTTTAGCAAAAACTGTGGCAGCTACGGCAGCTAGACCAAGCGCGGTAATCAGTAGACCAATAGGAGTAGCGATCGCGAAAGCTGTAAAAGCTATCTGCGCAGCTTTAGCAACTTCTAGTGCGGTCGTTAGAGTCTTATAGGAGATAACTAGCGTGCCAATAATGGCGATCGCTTTTGTAATCTTGTCCCAGTTGTCAAATACAGCTTTACCGAAGTCAATAAACTTCCCAATGCCGTCAATGACCGCTTGCGTTAGTTCTTTGACCTTTTGAGTTCCCTGTGGCGAAGCCAACCAAGTTGTAAAGTTCTGAACCGCTGGCAATACCTGCGTCTTGAATACATCGGCTAGGTTCTTAGCAATAGGAGTTAGTGCGTCACCAATTTGCGGTGTTAGATCTGCGATTACAGTTACAAACTCGTCAAAGACCGGTAGCAGTGCTTCGCCAACCTGCTCGTAAATGTTCTCAAAAGCCAACTTCATCTTGTCAGAAGACTTAGCCGTAGCCTCTGCCGTTCCGCCAACCTGCGTTTCGATCGCTTTTAGGATTAGTTCCTGCGCTTGTAGAGTCTTGCCAGACTCCACCATTACCTTGATGTTTTCCTTTTCCTGCTTAGTAAAGGTCACACCAGATCGCGTAAGAGCGGTAATACCCTTGATTGGGTCATTTAGCGCTTTACCTAGAGCCGTAGCGTTAGACTCTGCTGACCCAAACCCGGCTGCTGCCAGATCCAGAGCTGCCATAGTTGCGCGGTCAAAAGCGCCACCGGTTTCGTCAGCAGTGTTAGCTAGTTCCTTGAAGGTCAGAAGCTTGGCTTGGGTTGCCTTGATAACTTCGGCGTCTACCGCGACAGTTAGTTCGTTAGCTTGCGCAAACTCAATTAGGCGCTGGCTAACCTCGTCAGTCTGCGCACCGAAGATCCCCATAGAGGTAGCGACTTGCTTTAGCCGGTCGTCAGCTTGGCGCACATTCTCGGCAGCAGCAATAGACTCTGCACCGAACCTAGTAATAACAACACCAGCACCGATAACCGCAGCGCTAACCGCAGCAAAAGCAATGCCGACATTCTTGCCGAATTGGTTTAGAGTCTGCTCCGCCGAGCGGATACCCTTTTTGTCAAACTCGGAAACAATAGGGATCTTTATTGCCATAGTTAGTTCCTAAGCTTTGCGGTAATTCGGTCGGCGTAATTGTCCAAAATAAACTTTACATCTCTAGTTAGGTTTGGCAATTCCCTCATAAGTGCGCGGTAGAGCATACGCGTTGGCTTTTGAGTTTTCAGTCTTCGGTTTAGCATACCAATAAGGGCTTGACCCTGTTTGCTTTCGTAGCTGTTCAGACCGGCTTTGTCCATAATGTCGTAGCCGTATTGCGCGTTCTTACCAGTTGCCTCAATACCAATAATTGAGCGTGCGTATCTACCGCTGGCTACATAGCTCTTGACAGTCGGTTGAGTCCAGCCTGTGCGCCCATTGTGGAAGACTTGCGCTGGCTTGCCAGAGCTTGCTCCCGGTGTGCGTAGCAAAGCCTCTGAACCCTGTATGTAGGATCTAACGCTAGTCAGGTAAGGATTAGCCTTCTTGCGGATCTCTTTGCGCAGCTCGTTAAGTGTTCCCTTATCAACCTTCTTTAGCTCGTTTAGAGCCTCGGCTAAGCCCTTGTATTGACCGGGGAAAATTTCAATCATAGAGCTATTGTATCGAACCCTATTTTCGCCTTTCCTGCGCGCGCCAGATTAGGTAGCGCTCTAGGGTAAAGATCATTCGGTCGGACTCTTGTAGCAACAAATGCGGTGCGATACCGGTTTCTATTGCAAGTGCAGCGATCTTCCAGTGTGCCGAGCTGTCGCCCAGCCCTTTTATTTTGGGTCGGTGTCGCTACCAGCGATGCTCTCCACAGTTTCGAGCCAAGGTTCGAAGTCGTGAGAGGTCTGCTTGTTGCGCTTCTCGCTGTGCCACGCTAGAAAGTAAAGGTGGGTTAGGCGAGGATCGCTGGCTAGAGTGCCAACGCTGACATTGAATTTGTTTTCGAAAGCGACCATATCGGCAGCGCCAGCAATAACTTCCTTGCTAACGCCACCGACATAATCAACTGTGAGAGCGATTCTCATTTGTAGGTTTCTCCTTGTAGGTTGTTGTGTTTATTTAGAGTGCAGTTCCAGCAGCGGTAGAGCCGGTAACAGTAACCGCACCAGTGGTTGGGAAAGTCACCGAGAAGGTGCTTAGATCGCCCACTGCGCCAGAAATTGGGGTAAAGGAAGTTACCAAAACCTGTGCGGTGTATAGCGGAGTGCTTGAAGTTGCAGCAGTTCCGTTCGCAGCGATAATGGTGACAGTTCCAATAGTTCCTAGCAAGGTGTTGAAGGTGTTAGAAACACCGCCCACACCGAAGTCGCTGTGGAAGTCTAGGGAAACCGAACCGGACTTTAGTCCGCCGGTTAGCTCAGTCCAGCCAGCAGAACCGAAGTCGGTAACCTCTACCTCGGCGCTGTTTACGACTAGCTCGGCACGCGCGATGTTGCTCGAAATGTCAGTGCCATTCAGAGTCACCTTAGTACCGGTGGCTACAAATTTTGCCATTGTGTTCTCCTTATGCGTAAACCGCGACCAAGAAGTCTGCGGCTAAGTAAAGTTGGTCATTTATTGTTACAGTCCCAATGTTTGGCATTGACTCTAGGTAGGTATCTAGCACCACGCCACTCATTGTTCTGTTTGATTCTACACCAGCTTTTACCGATGAAGTCCCGGTCGGTTGGGTGTATAGATCTAGGTAGCGTTGCGCCTGTCGCTCCGCAGCCCTGCCGACAATAACCTGAACCGCAAAATTGTATTTAGCGCTACCGCCGAAGTCTTGGTTGTAGTCAATGCTGTTTAGCACTACTACTGCGCTAGGTGGCTGTGGGTTATCTGGCACTTCCTCGTAGACGCGCAAGCCACTAATGGTTCTAAGGTTAGTAGCCAGACCGGTGCGGATCTGCGACAAGGTTGCCATTAGACAATCCTCATTCTGCGGAATGGTGCAAGGATCGCTGCCACATCTGGGTCAATACGGCTAACGCGCACTACGCCAATCTCTCCATAGCCAGCAACACCGAGCGGAGAGTCGTAACGCTTGAATTGTCTTTGCGCTAGAAGAATGGTCGCTTGCTTGATCGCGGTCGGCACAGCTGCCCAGCCGAAAGTTCCTGTTACCTGCACAGTGGCTTCGCCAGCGTTTACGCTGTTGGTGTTCCAGAGTGGGAATAGGAAGTTACCGATCGCGCGGATCTGGGTAGCCGGGCTGACCAATCCACCAGCAATACCATTTAGAGGCTCTAGCTGGTAGTCGGTGCTTGCCCAAGTAATGTCGAAGCTTGTGCCGGCGCTAGAGGTCTTTAGGGTAGTTAGCGACACTAGGTCGTCAATCTCTGTTACAAAGCTGTCAGTGGGCTTGTAAACGCGCGTTACATTGGCAGTCTGGTAGAAAACACGCTCACAGTAGCCGTCAATCTGCCTTGAAGCTGCCTCAATAGAGGTTTCCAGCATCGCATCGTCCACAGTGTCAGCGGTCGGAATGCGCATTGCTGACTTTAGGACTGCGAGAGTCGTGTATCCGTTAGTAATTGCCATACTCGTAGTTTACCTCACTGCTAGATAAGCTTTTTAGTCCAAGTTTCGGGAGTCTTCTCGTTTACAATCTCGACCGGCAAATGGTAAACAAAAGGTCTAGTTCCGTTAGTCCTAATCCAGTCCACCAGTTCCTCTAGCCCTTCGCGCAGGGTTTTCTTGGTTTTGTAGCCGAGAAGCTTGCGTGCCTTGTTGCTAGAGCAAAGCGCAATTGGGACTTCCTGTGGTCGCCCGGTCTTGTAAATAGGATCTAGGTCAAAGCCGATAATGTCGGCTAGTTCCTGCGCCAAGTAGTTGATAGTGACTTTTTCTTCGTCCGGTCCGATGTTGATTACCTGACCTACGGCTTCTGGGGACTCAAAAGCCACCATAAGAGGGTCAATAACATCTTGCACAAAGCTAAAGCAGCGCTTCTGCTCACCAGTGCCGTAGATAATCGGCTGCTGTCCCTGCAACATTCGGTTCGTCATAATCGAAGCCACATTACGGAATGGGTCGTCATACTTCTGGCGCGCGCCAATGATGTTGTGTGGCACAAGGATTACCCACTCTAGCCCGTGAGTTTCGCAAATGTTGCGCAGCAAGCTTTCGGCAGCAAGCTTGGCAATGCCGTAAGGATCTTGTGGGCGCGCTTCGTCAGTTTCGTCAAACAGCTTTCCGCCGTGATCGCCGTAGCGAGCCATAGAGGACATCTGTATAAACTTCTTAGCACCACCGCGCACCGCAGCCGTCACAGCGTTCACAGTAGCCATAACTGTATTGTCTACTACCAAGCTAGGACTAAACACTGACAAGCCCTCGTAAGCCGTGCAAGCAGCGTGGATAACTAGGTCAGCGCCGTCAAATACTGGCTGGATCGCCTCTAGGTCTTTTAGATCGCGCTCATAAAACTTGATTCCGTCTGGAATGTTGGCGTATTCTCCACCGATTAGGTTGTCAATGCCTCTAACCTTCCAGCCCTTTGCTAGAAAAGCGTCTGCGATATGCGAGCCTAGAAAGCCGGCAACACCGGTGATTATTACAGTGCCCAATAGTTCTTCCTTCTTCTGTCTAATGACCAGTCCCAAGTGCCTTCTAGCTTCGTATCGAAGTAGTGCTGGTTGTCGCTAAAAGTGCGACCATTTGCTTGCGCAAGTTTCGGATCGCTGTTGATAGTAGAGCTGTTGTCGTGAGTTAGAGGTATGTCTAAATGCACAATTGGTATGTTTAGCTGCTCCGCGCGCTTCGTATAGTCGTTGTCTTCAAAATAGATCGGGTAGAGGTTTTCATCAAACAATCCGATTTTGCGCACTGCTTCCTCGCCAATGGCAAAGGTCTGCCAATAAGGGAAGCTGGCAGCTAAGGTAATTCCACCGGGGTCAGCGGTAGCCAACTTCTCTAGCGCACCGGGTAGATAGACGGTGTCGGCAGAGCTAAAAAACCACACCTTTTCAAAAGGGTAGCTTTTGATGCCTAAATTCCAGCTACCGGCAACACCTTGATTAGTTGGCATTGGCAATACGCGTAGCGACTCTACGCACTCTGGCACTTTTAGATCTACTAGCTGATCGCCATTGTCAATAATTAGCAGTTCTTCTATTGGGTAGTCAATAGAGCTAACCATTCGCTGCAAAAGGTCATACCGGTTTAGCACCGGCACAATTAGCTTCACTGCTCAATCTTTCGCAAGATCGGTAGCCAATGGTTCTGCCATACAGCGTCAATGTCAAAGTCGGCAGCGAAGTCAATAGCTGCTTGGCTTCTGCCCTTGCCCTTGTCGTAGGCTTCCTCTAGCGCCTTCACTATCGAAGGAATGCTAGGGATCTGCCACCAAGCCTTCTGCGCAGCGTCCCAGCTTGGCTGTCCGTCTACTAGCCAACTATCTTCGGATACTAGATCTGCGGTAGCTGCCCAGTTAGAACCGATTACGCGCGTGCCACAGGCTTGCGCTTCCATAGTAGGAACACCGAACCCTTCGCCGTAGCTAGGCGCGAGCAATACATCTATCCCGGTGTAGATCGCTGCCATATGGTCTTGCGGTAACCCGAAGCGGTAATCCATTGGGTTCGGGAACATAACATCGTTAGGCGTTAGCCCAACTGCGGAGATTAGCTCAATCAAGTTCCAGCCGGCAGCCAAGCCGAATGGCTCGGTGTGAATGTATAGCATCGCGTCTGGGTGCTTTTTCTTGAAGATCGCGTAAGCCATTAGGTTCTCGCTAAAAGCTTTGCGGTGAATTAGTCCACTGGCTTTGTTAGCTGCCACCATACCCACAACAAACTTGTCTTTGCTGCCGAGGTAGTCTTCCGGCGTCATTCCGTTAGAGATAGAAAAGGTTGGCTTATAGATCTTGGTGTCAATGGCGTGTGGCGCGTAATCGCATTCGATACCGGCTTCTTCCAACATACGCACGCCGTTAGGTGCCATAGCAATCGGCATAACATTCGGCTTGACTAGCCATTCCTTGACTTTGGGTGGCAAGGTGATGTGGTCTAGCGGAGTCCAGCTGGCGATAGTTTCGATGTCGTCATACTGCTTGCTAGTCATAACCCAGACATCGTAGAGCGTAATCATCGCGCTCTTTTTGCCGGGGAAACTGCTGGCAAAGATCTTGTGGTCGCTTGGCGCTACATCGTTAGAGTAAGGATCAAACCCTCTAGGGAAATGCTTTACCTTGCCGTATGGCGTGTTGATTTCGCCGACCGAAGCTTCTTGTCCGTAGTTCGATAGCATCGCTACTTCGGCTTTGTGCTTCTTTAGGTTGTCAATTAGGTGCTTGATCTGCTGACCATAGCCGGTCGGCGCTCCGTAGGAGTTTGACCAGATCGAATAGACGCCGTTCAGTTTTTCAATTTTTGTAGGTTTCATAGCTAACACCTTAGCAAAAGCAAACTCCCCCTGCCAACCTACAAGCAGGGGGAGTCTGGTTTGTTACAAGGGATTAGCTAGCTGCACCCTTGAAGTACTTAACGTGACCGCTGTGGGTCAGGTTACCGTCTACGCGCATAAGCACGCGGAAGGTGGTGACATCGGTGTTGAAGGCGTAGTCTGCCGACTGCGCGATCTGAAGTCCACCAGCCATACGAACCTTGTAAGAAGGTAGGTGACCGAAGACAACCGACTTAGCGTTAGTAGCGGTAGCTGCCATAGCTGGGTTCTCGTAGATCGGGAAGCCAGCGAAGGAGTCAGGCTGACCAACACCAACTTGGTATAGGTAGTTACCTGCACCGTCCTTGAGCTTGCGCATCGCACCAACAGAAGCGGTGTTAGCCATAAAGCCGACACCCGGTAGTCTGCGAGCAGCACCGTCTAGCGAGTAAGCAAGGTCAATAAGGTTGTCAGCGGTAAATGCACCAGCAACACCAGTGCCACCGGTAACACCAGAACCAGCTGCGGTAACTAGACCAGTTGGCTCAACAGTACCGGTTCCAAGGGTTAGTCCGTTGTTTACGGCGTAACCAATGGCGTTACCAGCCTGCTCTGCAAGCAGCGAGGAGATGTCGAAGCCAGCGTCGTTTAGTAGCTCGTTTGCGACTGGGATTAGGAAGGAGTACTTCCAAGCACCTAGCGAGATAGAGCTAAATACTGGCTCGGACTCCGCGATCGCAGTGCCAGCACCCTTGATAGTTGCGGTGCTGTAAGCGGTCAGGGTAGGAATGGTTAGCTGCTCACCGGTGGTGGTGGAGATAACCTGCGAGGTGTCCAGCATCGGTCCTACTAGGCGAGCAACAGAGAATACCTCGTCATAGAAAGACTTTGGAACAGTGTTGTCGCTAGGGACTAGAGTGCGCTTCTCAAACTCGTAAGAGCGAACCTCTCCGCGAGCGATAGAGCGAAGAATGTCAGAGTCAGAGCGTGACTCGGTGACTGGGACAAAGTCGCGAGCTGCGTCAGCTGCGGAAGCTAGTCGTGCCTCGGCACGCTCAGCAACGCGCACAGCTTCCTCTGCGCTGCGAATGTCATCTTCGATACGGGTAATTTTTGCGATCTCCTCGCCCAACAAACCGCGCTTCTCTGCGTCAGCGCCGTTGGTTACTTCGCGGATCTGCTCCACCAAGTTAGCGATGAGTTCCTTCTGTGCCTTTACAAAGGACATTTAGACTCCTAATAGTTATGGTTATGGAATGCCGCGCTGACGCGAGCTGTCACTGGCAGAGCTAACTCACTTCCAGCCACCAGAAGTCTAACAGACACTTTGCCGACCAAAAGGTGCAGCCCTCGCCGGGGGAAGCGAGGGCTGCTATTCAGTTATGCGTCAAACAAGTTCTTCGGTGTCTTCTAGCTCCTCTTGTAGCTTGATCCAAGCCAGCGTGTAGCACTCGCGATAGAAAAGGTAAATGTCAATCTTCATAAGATCTACAATGCTCGTATTGTTATCTGCACCCATTTCTTTCCACTGGTCACGGCAGTCCCAATCAAGAGCTGTCCACTCGGCAATAATCTCGTGGTTATAGACCGGCACTTCGGAGTCTGCCCACTCGCTTAGAAGATCGTCTGGATAAGTGCTTGCTAGTAGTTGTTCCTTCTCGTCTTCGACCTGCTTATAGATCTGGTCGTAGGTTGTTAGTGCCATTAGTTATCTCCTTCTTCGCAGTCGTGTCCGCCGTAGTAGTCGGCAGCTTGTTCTTCGTTGGTTAGATCAAATGCCTTGTCGCATTCCTCGCAAGTTACTTTCACTGTCCTCTCCTTTCTTACAGTCCTGCGCAGATTTCGCAGTCGGTTGTCGTGCAAGGTTCTACGCCGTATTTGAGGTCTTCGATAATGTATTGCCAAGCAGTCTTTCCGCTGGTCAGATCCTTGATGCCGTCTTCGATCGGATAGACAATGCAGTGTCCGTCAGTGCCGGCAAGTTTCATCGGTGGGATCGCGTCTAGCAAGATCCTGTCACCTTCTTCGTGAGTGATCTCGCAGCCTAGTTCTTCGGCTAGTTGATAAGCCCTTTGCTTGCTCATTAGGTTTCCTTTCGTCCTTGTAATTACTATACCCTATTTAGCCACTATAAACAACTTTTAGTAATAAATAAACATAACTTTTTCATAAACCAAACAATAACTACCGGTTATTGAAAGATCCGGGTAAAAGAAAACCCACCGAGCCGAAAGGGTAACTCGGTGGGTGCGCGCTGTTTTCTAGCGAATTTCTTCGATCTCGGTTACGCGCTTTTCTCTTGTTGCCTCATTAGTAGCTGCGACAGCGCTGTCGCGGCTGACATCATCAAGGCGAACAATCTTGTCTGCTAGTAGTCCAGCATTTTCCGCAATCCAACCTGAGTCTGGTCGCCCGGCTGCTTCTAGGATCGCTGCTGCAATCTGTTCTGCGGTTGCCATTAGTTACGCTCCAAGAGGTATAGCTTCTTTTTGATTAGCTCTAGCACACTAACATCGCCCAGATCTGCCTCTGGTGCTGCGTTAGTTTCGGTTGCGTCCATAACAAGTTCCCCAACAGTAGGTTCTTGTTCTTCGATTTGTTCTTCCATTTGTTCTTCTTCCGCTAGTGCGTCAATAACCTTGCGCAAAATGTTTGCAGCTTCGGTAGGCAACTTGCCACCGGCTTCCATTAGGACAATGGCGTCTGCCAGATCGTCTACATCTACACTTGCGCTGCGAGCTGCAAAGTCTAGACCGCGAACCTGTGCAGTGCCGTTAGTGCTTGGGTAGGCAGGGAAGGCAACACCGGTGCTGACTTCGATAAGACGAACCGACTTTAGAGTGCGCTCCGTGCCTTCGGCATTCCAAGAGTCACCGCCGGCTGGGACTGAAAAACCAAAGCTAAAGCCGGTTACATCGCCACGCTGGATAGAAACCTTAGCATCGCGTCCGTAGCTGGTGTCTGGCAACAGTGCCTCTACCCATAGTCCTTCTTCGCGCTCCTCTAGCTTTAGAGTCTTTGCGCGAGTAGAACCCAGAACCTTAGAGCTGTCGTGATTCCATAGCAACTTGATGTCATTGCGAGAGTCTAGGGATCTGCGGAAAGCACCGCGCTTGATAATCTCGCGGAATGGCAACGGCTCTGACCACTCACCGAAGCGAGCAGCATAACCGGTTAGGCGCATACCTTCGGCTTCTTCTCGGACTTCAAAGTCGTTCTGCCAGACTCTAGTTTCAATCTGTGACAATGCTTGACCTCTCGCTCTGTCGGATTTTTCTTCTTCTAGTCTAGTCACTACCCGGTCGGCATAGTCCAGCGCACGCTGCGCAGCCCTTTTACTCGGTCCTGATCCCCAAAGCAAGTGCGCCACCACACCGGCGCTTGGGTAGTTATCCGAACCCGGCTGTGCGTCTGGCGAGTCTAGATCTACTAGGTGTCTAGCGATCCACGCGCGGATACGCACCCACTTATTAGCGGAAACTGTGCCATTAGCCATAGCGCGCGCCTCAGCAATAGTCTTAGGGACTAAGCCGTCACCACCTTTGCCTTCTTCGTAGTAGCGCAAGCCCTGTCTGGCTGCTGCGCGCATATACGCTGGCGGAGTTAGATCTACTGCACGAATCTCGCTGCGGTAATCGCCGTCATACTCGCCGGCTGGATCTAGCCCTTCGGATAGAGATACGGCAACCATTTGCGCGATCGCGTTGTCTTTACTGGTATGGCACGCAAGAAGTGTGCCGTCATCTTTTACGACCGACCACTCGCCTTCGCAATCTGGGTGCTTTCCGATGTAATAAGGCATTTAGTAATGCTCAATTCTCAGCCAAGATACGCTGTGAGTTCCGCTGTCGCTAATCATAGAAAGACTTTCGCCCGGTGGAATTTCAAAATGCTGGGTTGAAAGTTTGTCAATAGGTAGTCCGTTGCCAACTGTGACATCGTTGTTACCCACATACAAGGTCTTAGTGTCTTCGTTATTTCTGATGTGTAGGGTTACCCAGTGCACCGAATTGCCGTCAATCTGACTGCGCGTAGTGCCAATAACCTGTGTTCCGGAGCTTATAGCCATTGGTTATGCTCCGTAAGCTGCTTTTGGATCGGCAGGATCTAGTAGCGCGATGTTCTGCAACTGAACGCTCGGTACGCCGGTGTGAGCCATTTGTGCTAGACCTAGCGCATTTAGAACCTGCTCTGGATCAAAGCCGACAGTAATTAGCTTCGCTGCCATAGAAACCTTCTTGTCGTCAGCGGTTAGGTTTGCTGCTTCGATGTTCACATTGGCTAGTGGCACGCGCACAGTTTCGGCACTTGGGTCGTCAATGCTGCGTAGATCTTCTAGTCGGCGCACATCGTTGATAGTTAGGAAGCCAGCTTGTAGACCGGTGCTGTATGCGGTCATACGGCTGTTGATGTCAGCGCGTAGCAATCCGTCAATGTTGAAGCGCAAGAATGCGTTTTGTCCGTTAGGCGATAGAGCCAGCAGCGGAGATAGTGCATTTTCGATCTTCTGAACAATCGGTCGAATACAGTGCGTTACCCAAGCGAGGTTGTTCTGCTCTACGCTGGCGTAGCTAGTTGTGCCGGGCAAGCCCATAAGGTTAGGCGGAATGTTGAAGGCGCGAGCCACATCTTCTACTGCCAGACGGCGAGAGTCTAGGAATTGCGCTTGGTCATTCGGAACATTGGTGGCTTTGTATTTTGCGCCGTTGTAAAGAATGCCGGTCTTGTGCGAGTAGCGCCAACCCTTGTGGCGTGAGTCAAAAGCTTGCTGCAACTGCTGTGCTTGCTCGTAGGTCATCTCGCCTTCGAACTCAATAACACCCTGAGTCGTTGCACCTTGACCGAAGAAGCGCGCTGCGTAGTTTTCCAGCGCCATAGCCAAGCCAAAGTTTTCCTTTAGCGCGTCTACTCTAGACACACCGCGAAGCTGACCCGGTCGCACTACATCGGGAATAAAGATAACTTCGTCAGTAGTCAGCGCACCTTTTTCGCCTTCGACCATAAACTGCACGCGACCCAAGCCGTTGCGCTTGATAGTTACCTTCGCTGGGTTTAGCACAGTTAGGTTTACTACCTGTCCGTTCTTGGTGTAGACGCGCACAAAAGCGTTGCCGTCTAGTAGCAGCGAAACAATAATCGCGCCATAGAAGGCTTCGCGCGTAGTGTCCACATCTGGCTTAGTTACCCAGCTTGGGCGAGGTCGCATAGCGATCCTCTCGCCGTCTGCGCGCACATAAGCGTCTAGTGGCAAGGTAGAAATGGTGTCGCTAATTAGTGATACTGCGCTGAAGATCGCGTTTACCTGAAAAGCAGTTTCGCTGTTGATTAGAGTGCCGGCTTGCGTGCCGATCTCTAGGTCGTCACCGGAAGCAAATAGGCTCTGGTAGCTAATCGCGCGCTGTTCTGAAAAGAAACTTCCGAGCATTACTTCTTCTCCTTAGCGGTTCTCTCTAGCGCAATACCAAAAAGCATCGCAAAAATACCAGCGACTACTACGCCAGCAGGTGGAAAAATAAGCCCAATACCGAGCGCAACTAGGATCGCGCCTAGTATTTGTGAAATTATCGCCATTTCTTCTCCTAAATAAAGAAGCCCGGTATCTTCGGTTCTTCTTCAGCTTCTCTGACTACTAAAGCGCGGTCTAAAGCAATGATACCAGCGACCGCTGCGTCAATCCTTTTAGAGCTGTGCCGATGCTCTTTGACAATGCGCGGTCCATACTGGTCTACCTTGATTACCGCGTTAGTTAGGTGACGCGCAAGTAAAGGGTCGCCGTCGTGAGCCAATTTGTTCTCGGTCACATACTCATAGAACTTCTGGCACGCCGGAACCATACGCCGAGCCGAGGTTGATGGCCATTCAACAATCGGTATGCCTCTATCTTGCAGCACCGCCATAGATCGCTGCCAACGGAAAGGGTCACAAGCGACCTCTAGCGTGTTGGGATAGTTCTGCACAAAGCGCATAATCTCGCCTTCCACCTCTAAGGTATCTACGCGCCAATCATCGCGGTCGGTGCTTTGCTTCTCCCACGCTTTGATAAGAAATAGATACGGCTTTTCGTCTTCGCTCTTAGGGATCTGGCAACCGACTAGGACTGTGCAGTCTGCGTTGAATGAGCCGTCAAAGCCGACAACATACTCGGCATCTGGGTCTAGATCTTGTGGTTCGGTTAGCTTGTCCCACTCGCCAGCCGGTAGCCAAGCATTCTGGGAGCTGACCCACTGATTACAGCGCTTAGTCCTAAACTCCGCTTCCGGTGTTCTGCGCGCCATAGCTTCAAAGTCTTCGACAGAGTTTAGATCGCCGTAGCCGGGGTTTGCTTCTTCCCAAGTCTTAGGGTCGCGGTGGTCGGCTTCGTTTTCCGCTTCCCACCACGCCATAAAGAAGCTTGGGTCGGTAATTTCTTTCCTCGCCACCTTCTGACCATATTGGTAGAGCGAATAAGCTACCGAGTCGCTACCAGAACTGTCGGTCTTTACGCCAGCAGTGGTGATAGAAAGCAGCATTGGCTCTCTACGCGCACCCATACCCAGCGCCATAACATCGAAAAGCTCTCGGTTCGGGCTGGCGTGCAGCTCGTCAAACACCACAAAGGTTGGCGATAGACCTTCCTTAGAGAAAGCTTCCGCCGAAAGCACGCGGTAGATAGAACCGGTTGCCTTGACTTCGATCGCATCGCGGTAAAGGTTTGTCATTTCCAGAAGATCCGGGTTAGCTTCGATCATTCGCTTGGCGTCACCAAACACAATGCGCGCCTGTTCCTTTTCCGCAGCACAGGAATAAACTTCGCCACCGTCGTCACCTAGATACAAGCTCCACAATGCGAGCGCCGAGCCTAGCGCGCTCTTGCCATTCTTTCGGGGCATTCCGACCAGTGCGGTTCGCGCTAGTAGCTTGCCGTTTTCGTCTTCGGCAAACAGGTTCTTGATTAGCTGGATCTGCCAGTCGCGTAGTTCTAGCTTTGTTCCAGACTTACCGGCGATAGTGTCCTTAGTCTGTAAGCCGTATTCCTCAATAAAGGCGATAATCTGGTTGGCTCTGGAATTAGGGTTCTCTAAAACATTGGTTGGCGTTAGCCAGCGTGGGGGAAAGTTACTCATTACGCATCTGCTTTAGTTCGGCAATTCTGGATAATCTCTTGACTTCGGCATAACCGAGCCTAGAGCGGTCGGCAGGTGTTAGCCCTAATTGGCTTAGGTGGCTGTCAATTAGGCGCTCTAGATCGCGTAGAGCGCGTCTGTCCCTAGCTTGTCCCTCGGTCATAACCTTTACGCGCAAGTTCCAGCGCTCGTCAATTAGTTCTGCGGTCATAAGCATTACTTCGTAATCGGTGCTAGGACTAATCCAGTTGATACCGAACTGCCATACGCGATCCCAGAAGGCTAAGCCGTGCTTGCCGAGCGGTCTGCTGGGTTCTGGCGTGTTTTCCGCTGCCGGTAGAGCAACTACTACATCTTTAGAAGGTAGAGCGCGCTTGCCCGGATTGCCGGTGCGTCTTTTCTCCTCAATAGGTTTAGGTGGTCTGCCTACATTAGCCATTTACCAACCTAATTTCTGGGTATCCGTCACCCTTTGCTGCTTTTAGTTTGACATACTGCGGATAAGTAGCCAATAAATAGTCTGTTCCGCGCTGGTTCATAGCCTTGCGATCCATAGTTTGTAGCCCACCGGCGTTCTTACCAACTCCGCCAGCGACCGCGCACATAAAGTCCATACGCAAAATAGCGCCGTCAGTTATGTAGCGCAAGATCGCGCGCTCGTAATCTTCCTTGATTTCGGCTTGTAAAACCTCGCTGTGGCGATTTACTGACCCGAAAAACTGCCCAATTAGAAAGCTCAACTCGGTTCTTAGTTTCTGCTTCATAAAGAAAGGGTTGCTAATCGGGTAGATACCCCAGATAGTAGCGCCAAGATCTAGTGCTTGTAGGAAGGCAGCTTGTATCCATTCGTCTAGGTTCATAATTGGTTCTAGCTGCTTGTGGTTTACCTTAGTGGCTAGGTGCTTTAGGTCGTCATCTGCGCGCACCAAAAGCTGTCCGTCAGGATAGTAGCTAGTAATAAAGTTGTGGTTCTCGCGTATACCCAGCGCACTAGGAATTATCTCTGCGTATAGCCCTTTGTCAGTGTCAGCTAGGTAAGTTTCCAGCTGTTCTGGCGCAACAAATACTCTTACGCGATCGCGCTCTATCCCGGCGTCTGCTAGGTAGCGTAGCGTGCGCTGGTTGATTGTCTGCGACCTCTTGTGCGAGGGTATAGCAATTTGGTAATCCAAAATAACTCCGTAGGTTGAGAGTTTGTTACTCGTTGATTATTCGCGTATCGCCTGTGGATCTGCCGTTCGGGATCTTTGCCATAATTTCCTCTGGCGTTGCCGTAGCCATACCGGCTTCGCGATCCTTACGCCTAGCGCGCGCCTCGCCAACCTCAACCGCGTAGGTGTGGCAGTCCTTCATACCGCGCTTCGCGTAGAAAACAATGCTGTATCGGTAGCCGTCTTTAGACCGGGTCTTCATTGGAGTAACGCCGTGAACATAAGCGTAGCCATTGAAGTAGAGCGCCCAGCCGTCACGACAATTTACAGTAATCCCGTATTCCGGAAAGTGTAGGTGTCCGCCGTCCATACCTCTGCGCACTACCGGCATAGCTGACCAAGTATCAAAATTGGAGCCGTCGCGGTGGTATGGCAGTGCCGAGGATTGGTTTATTACGCCAGAAGTCCATAGCGCGTCATCGGTCATACGCCATTCGGGTAGAACCTGCTGGATCTCGCGGTAGTTCTGCTCGTAAACCTCTGGCAACTCTTGTAGCAAGAAGGTTGCTAGATCTTCGGCAGTCTGGTTTAGAGTTATCTGCGCTTCTGGGGACTCCCAAGCCAAGCTTGTTGGAGTGCAAGCTTCGCGCTGTAAAACAGCAGAGCGAGTAGTAAAACCGAAAGTCCTACTAGCGTTGCGAGTGCCACTAGCGCGCAAAGTAGTGCTGTAATTAGTGTCCAAAACAGCCTTACGCAGCGCTGTGACAGGCTTTGGGTAAGGTGCGTAAACCAAAATAGCTTCGCCGGTGTCTGCATCGCGGTAGATTCCTGCCTCATTTACATTTGGCTCTTGGTCGGTAACCTTGTCACCAACAACTTTGTCGGCTTCCTCTTTGGTCAGAATACGCTTGATCTCAAACTCTGGCAGACTGCTCAATTTAGTTTCTCCTTCACCAAAAGTTCAATGGTTTCAGCATTGTCTTTTGTTCCCAGTTGCTTAGCCAATTTGTCTAAGTTCTCTACCATTGTCCCATAAGTGTCGTTCGGGTAGTAAAGAATGATCGCGCGCACAGCCCGGTTCGCGTAGCGCTCTAGAAACTCTGCGTAGGTTGCGTCTTTCTTGACAGTTAGGTCAGGATCTTCCTGAACTTTGCCAGCTTTGTCGCCTAAGTGTCCGTCCATACTAGGCATAGCCGGCATACTCATAGCTTGCTCGTCTAGCAGAGCGCGGTAATCCTCAACATCGCTCTCGCTAAAACCAATGCTGTCAAAGTCGGCGTAGTCAATCTTTTCAAAAGCCATAACCAGTTCTTCAACATTCCATTCGCCCAACTGACCAATGCGGTTGTCGGCGATCGAATAGGCAGTTGCGGTTTCGGCGTCATCTTCAACAAACACCACCGCGATCTTGTCCCAGCCCAGATCTAGTGCAGCTTGGTATTGGTGGTTACCGGCAATAATCTCGCTAGTTTCTTTTAGCGCAACAATTGGCTTGCGCTGACCGAAGCGCTCATAGCTCTTTTTGATCGCGTCAATGTCGCCCTTGCGTGGGTTGCTCTTTGCAGGGACTAGCTTTTCAACATCTACGGCTAGGGGTAGCAGCTGGTCGGTAATTTTGTTCAAGGGTAATCCTTACTAGGTTTGTTTTTACGCTACCACAAGTCACTTCAAAAAACTGATAATTTCGCGGTTATGTGCGTCTGCCTAAGACATTGGGGGTTTCCTAGTAGGAGTCTGTATAGTTTTTGACCCACCCCTAGTTGTGTCCCCGGAGTATCGGTATCAGTAATCGGTCAAAGGTTTGTTCTTGCGTCTGCTGTTACAGCTACGGTGAGCCGGTAGCAGGGGAGAAAGTGGATCGCCAGCGATTAGGTGGTCGGCTGTCCAAGGATCTGTTGCTCTAGCACTATCTCCGCATAGGTGACAATAGACAGCATTCTCTCTTACTTGTTTAGCTCTAGCGCGATAGTCGCCAGTGTAGTGTTCTCGTCTTGGTTTGTTTTTGTATTTTCTTTTTGGCGCGAGCGCAGCGCGTGTTGCTTCGCGTTCGGCTTGGTGTGTTTCGCAGCGAGAACCAAGATTAGTTAGCCGACCGCAGTCTAGGCAGGGTTTAGGAAACGGCTTAGGCATAAGTTATGTTTTATTTATTCTTGTCGTTCGTATACCAGCCAGAGCCATAGAACTTGACGCTCCCGATCGCGGAGATTACCCGGTTCATTAGCCCACCGCACTCCTCACATTTCACATCACCTTGGTAGTGAATGGAGTGGGATAGCTCCCGGGTGTGATTGTTAGCGCAGCGGTAGTTATAGGTAGGCATACCTAGAGTTTATACACTGTGCCAGCGAATGGTGTGTCAGGGTACAGCAGGTATACCAGCAAGCCGGGGTCGCTGTCGTCACCTTGGCGCTGTCTATACCAATCCGAACCATTGTCTAGTGTTGGCATCTGTATCCACCAGCGCGATCTTCCGTTCTTGCGCCCAGTTTCCATTACGCGTAAGTGGTGGTAGTGACCAGTGTTGAGAATGGTTGCGTCTGCCACCGGTTGCTCACCGTGCGACTGACCACGCCACCAGTTAGGTATGCCGTCTGGTCGGCTGGCTTGGTGTCCGTGAGCTAAGCCAATAATGTGTTCGTAGACCTGTATGGCTAGTGACTCGTCATAAGGTTGTGGCTCTAAGAACTTGACCGGTGTTTTTGTTTCTTGTGCTAAGCGCGCCAGCTGCCGGTTTATGTGGATACCCCAGTCGTCTAGTGGGTTACCGAGGCGATCTTTACCTTTGCGCCATTGGCAGTGGTTAGATCCAATAGAGGCAGCAATTATGTTGTCGGTGTATTTAGCCAGCATCTTCAGCGTTTCCCAGCGGAAAGTTGCTTCCAGATCTACCTGCTGCATTAGCGATAAGTCGTTCGTGAATAACTGACCACCGGTGTTCTCAAAGCCTTCTATGCCGTCACCAACATCTAGAAACAAGATTTGCTCTGGCTTGTGCTGCTTGATGAATTGCTCTAGTGCGTGGCGCTTAGCTTCGATGCGCTGGATAAGTTCTGCTGTGCCACCGCGCGATCCGACCTTACCGGTCTGTGTATCTGACCACCCAATAACTAAGGTGCAGTTAGCCGTCTTAGTTTTGTTGGGTTTATAGGCGCGCTTGGCTTGTTCGTATAGCAACGGCAGGTCGGTATTGGTTATAGTGCGCTTCTGAAAGCGGAAGCGATAAGCCGTTAGCCATTCGCCGTCATAGCGCTGCCATTGGCTAGTGCGTGGCGCTCCGACTATCTCGTATTCGTCAGGGTTGTAACCGCGATCGCGTAGGAAGTCATCGAAGTTAGGTTGCTCTAGTAGACCTTCGGTAGTCGCTGTTCCGGCAGTGCCGTCAAACTCTACGCCAGCGCGGAAGTCTTTAGGAGCGGTTATCTTTGGCGCAGGTTCTAAGTTCTCTAGCATTATCTAAAGCACGCGCAGGTCTTGGCGCGGTGCGAGGTTAGTGGCGTTTCGCTAATCTGAATACCCTTTTTGCTTAGTGCGGTAGAAAGAGTCTTGATAGCCCATTGGTTGCTGTCGGCAATAGCAGCAGCAAGGATCTTCTGGTCGGCTTCGCTTAGCGTCTGCATAACCGCATTTACTTTGCAGCGGTTGTGTGCGCTCACCGGCGGTGTTAGATCTTCCAGCATATTTAGTCCTTTAGGTGTTCTCTGACGCGCGCTACCAACTGAGCCAGCGCGATGAAGACTATGTAGCTACCGATGAACCATAGACCGGCAAGCGCCAGTGCTACAACCGCAAGCCAGATAAGCAAGTCCATTAGCCTTCTCGCAATCCTAGAGCGAAGTCGGAAGCTTCAAGTTTCACTTCAAACTTTACTGTTTCAACTATCAAACCACAACAATCAACAAGTGTTTTCAAAAGAAAGAACCAGTCGTCATTTACGCTTATTGGTTTGTTCTTGGGGTAGTAGACGGTGATGTGGTAGTGACCTTCGTACCGGCGATCCCGGTCTTTGCGGATCTGGTGTATCTCCGCTGCCGGCAGTATGACTACTGGCTTTTCTTCGCACTGGCACTGTTCGTTTTCCACTGGGCGATCCTTTCTGCTTCTAGAGCAAGATAACACTCCATACATACTTTGACTTTGTAGCCGTTGTCGTCTGGCTTAGAAATAACTTGGTCGGTCTTCTCGCAGACCGGGCAAAGCTCGGTAATCACTTCTGCTCCCCTTTGATAAAAAATGCTGGGTTAGTTGCTACTGCTCCGCACCTACAATTTGCAATCGCTTGGTCTTCGGTAAAGTCAAAACCGCAGTGGTGAGCTTCTGGTGCGGCTGGGTATCTAATCTCTAATTGAAACTTGCCTAGTTCTGCGCTCACTTCTGCTCTCCTTTGATTGCTGGGCAGGTATGCCTCAATGGAAGTAGTTTTACTAACATCGCTTCAATGTCTTTCAGAAGTTGCTCTGGCAAATTATCTTGTAGTAACGCAAAATTGCACTTATCGCACTTGAGCGACATTCCGTATCTATCAGCATCGTATTGAACTATGATTGCTTGATTCACTTCTGCTTTCCTTTGATAAGAGCAATTGCGTCACAAAAACACTTTTCAATTTCTTGGTGTTCGTAACCGCAACCTGTATTCTCTTTTAGCAGCTTGATAATGCGTTCACGCTCGACAATTTCGCCAGCCTGAAAGTTTGCATCTGCTATCAAATCTAGGCATTTATTCATTCGCTCTAGAGCAAAGGCAATGTGACCTGTGTAAGTAGCCCATTGTTCTTTCGTTACGCCCCTTGGCTTCTTCACTTTTGCTCCTCTCGGATTAGAGCAATTAGCTGGTAGACCGTAGCCACTACTAGCTCCCGGTCGTGCTTGTCCTTGCGGTTATTGTTGAAGTCCAGCACCGCTTGTTGCCCGATCGCTACTTTGTTTAGCAACTCCATAACGCGCTTGCGCTCGGTTAGTTTGCCGACCTCTTTAGAGGTTTCGATTAGTTGTTGCAGTTCGTCTGGTTTAGTCACTTGTTGCCCTTTCTGTTATAGCTTCGCAGCTATTTCGTGTTTTTGTTTTTTTAGTTCGCGGACTACAAAAGCCCATAGATCTTCGGCAGCTTCCGGTCTGATAACTGGAGTTTTGATACGACCGACATTGGACTTCATAGCTTTTTCGTAATGCGACCGGCACAAGCGCCTAGCCAAGATCTTTCTACCGCACTTAGAGTCGTGTTCGCACAGACCTTCGCGTGAGGAGTAATACATCATTCTGGCTTCCACACCTTGTCAATTAGATCTAGCAGCTCAAAGCAAGAGTCGTGCATACATTCCTTGCCTTCGTCACGCTTCCAGCAGAGCCGAGTCTTAGCGTAAGCAGCAATCCGGTCGCGCTCGGCTTCTACCGCATCTTCGCGCTCAACCTTCGCAGATCGCGCTAGAGCTTCGTTGTATTGGTCTACTGTCATAGCAATCCGGTGGTTGCCGTCTACTATGCGACCGATGCCGTCATTAGTTAGAGGGTTGCTCATTCTGCTTCCTTATCGTGGTCGTGGTAGTTATTCCAGAGCTTTAGAAACTCCTTAGCTTCCGCAGTAATCAGAAACTTAGTGTCTAGGCGCTGGTTGCACTCTCGGCAGTAAAGGTAGAGCGCATACTTCTTAGGCTTTAGCAAGTGTTCAAAGAAGTCCCTAATCATTAGCCAGCTCCCAAAGAATTGCTTTTCTACCACTAGGCAGCATTGCGCGAAGTCCAGAGTCGCGTAGTTTGCCAGCGCGAGTCAGCTCTGCCCGGCGCGATCTAATACCGCTCTCACTGGCGCTAGGAGCGTCAAAGTTGCTGGTAGCCCACTTATACCAACCGATTAGGTCGTTATCAGTAAGCGCCCAGCCTGCTTTCTTGAAAAGATCCAAGATTACTTGCTGGGTTGCCGTTAGGTTGCGCACCGAGGCAGCAGCTTCGTGCGAGGTTTCTGGGTCAGTTGTTCTGGCTAGTGGCATTTGTTTGTCCTTTTAGGTAGTTGTCTAGTTGTTCGCGGTTGATGCGTAGCATTCTCGGTCCGAGGCGCGAGGCAGCAATTTCACCATTCTGAATTAGTCGGTAAACAGTGTTTAGGTGCACGCCTAGATACTCGGCAGCTTGCTTAGGTGTTAGTAGCAGGTTGTTCATTTTCAGTTATCTCGTTTCGTTTTGTAGTTCGCGGAGTTCCGCTGTGATTAGATTTAGCTCCGCAACTTTCCGCGCAGCTTCGTCTACCAGTTCTTGGGTTGGGTTGTCTATGGCAGTGCCTAGCGCTTCCAGCGACTCTAGAAGCAACCGGTCGCTAAGGTGTCTAAGATCTAGCCACTTTCTAACAAATAGGTAGTTTGGGTTCTCGCTTAGGTTCATCGCACTAGCCAATCTAGGTAATCGGTAATGATCGGGAAAGCCCAGCGGAAAAAGATCCGGTGCAGATCGCCAACGGCAACTGCTATACCGACAATCATTAGAACCGCAATAACAACCGCGTCTTTAGTTCTGGTGGTCATTATGCGCCCACCTTCTTTAGCGCGATCTGGCACTTGACTACTTCGCGCATTTCTTTTTCGTACTGCGACATCTTGGCTACATACATCGCGCGGTTGCCGGTTAGTTTGTAAGCATCGGCAGCGCGAAGGTAAACATTAGCCATAGCGCGGTGGGTGTTTAGCTGGGTTTGAGTGTCCTTTAGCATTAGTGTCCTTTCTAACTTGTAATTAGCTTATACCTCTTTTAGTAACTTTAGCTAACTATTTAGAAAGTTTTTTTACGGCGAGTCTAAAATTTCAATTTTGATTACAGCGCTCGGATTAGGGTCGTAACGCTTATACGCGTGCCATTCGGTTATTACCGCGTCATCTTTTAGGATCTTGCAGTCTATTGACAGCGCATCGCCTATTGCGCGCTGGAGCTTATCCAAGTCTGGTGGCACTGTCGGCGCAGATCGCTTAGAGCTGGGTGGCTTCGGCAGGTTGAAGACCACGCTGACCGATACAGGCTGCTCTATACAAGGTTCTCCGAATAGCTTGACCGCTTCTTCGGCTACTAGCTTGCGCCATTCTTTTAGTTTTGGCGTCTTGCTGACAATAACGCCGTTGCCGATGTGCCGCATACTGCCTTGCGGTATGGGCACACCAGCAACAAGAAACTCCATTAGAAGGGAGCGTTGTTCTTTACAACTGCGGCGTTGATGTGAATTGCTGCGTAGCGAATTGGCTTGCCTTCGCGATCTAGCTTCGGGTTGCCGTCAGTGTCCAAGCCTTCTTCTACGCGAGTGCTTAGATCCCCGGTCACATCTACAACATCGCCAACCGCGACATCGTGCTTGCCCCATACCTTGAAGTAAAGGATTTTCTCCTCACCAAGCTCGTTGGTGTAGGTTTCCTTAGCGCGGAAGCCCTTACCGGTGTAAACCGATAGAACCTCTGCGTCTGTTGCCTTGAATTTAGCCATTATGCCCTTTCGTTATGTGTTCTGGGTTTATGCAGTCTTTGTGACCACAAGTTCTGTCGCCCGGTAGAAAACGCTCTCCGTTATGGATCGGGTTATCTTCCGCATCAAAGTCGCCACGCCAAGCCAGACAAACGCTATGCGAGTATCTGACCACATGCTCAACCTTGACCCGGCAACCGCGACAGAGTTCTTTGCCGGCTTGTTTCTTAACAGGCAGATCTCGGTCAATACCGCACCGAGCGCATATCCGCTGTTCGTCCACATCTTCACAGTATCAGATTTAGTCATTTTGCGCCATAATACGCGTGCAAATGCTACATCTTGCCAGCGTTGTGCCGTGTTCGCACTCCGGCGGTGGCGCTGCGTTAGCTGCTTCTTGCTTTAGCTGCTCTAGGTAGGCAGCACTTTCCTGCCGGCGCTTAGCCATACTCTCTGACTGCTGCGCTAAAGCTTGCTGTTGCTTCTCTGCCGGGGTTAGTTGCTTCTCTGGGTAGGGATCGTCATTCCAGCCCTCGCGGTTTAGCCAAGTCGCTGGATAAGGAATAAACTGCGGAGCTGGCAGATTTGGGTCGTTAGCAAGCCGTAGAGCGCCTTCTAAGACCTCTTTAGAGTTTTCTAGGCTAACTACCTTATAGAAAGCTTTTCTAGCACTAGCGACCGCCACCTTGCGCGGATAGATCTGCCAGAAATTATTGAAAAGTGCAATTATTTCTTCTAATTGTTCGTTCTTAACATTGTTCTTCTTAGTAGTTGGATTTTCCGATAACGGAAAAGCCGTTGACGGAAAACCCGATGACGGAAAATTACCGGGATCTGCGGTGCGCCAAAAAGACTCGCCAAACCGGTTACGCGCATCGCGCTCTTGACTCCGAATTAGATAACCGGCTTCTTCTAGCTCTAGGATCGCTCCGCGAATGTAGTCAATGCCTACGCGGTTAGTTTTAGCAAGTGTATTTACGCTTATCTTCCAGCCAACGCTATGGCTCTGGAGCTGCGCCAATAACCCAATGGCTTTTAGCGATAGTCGTTCATCGCGTAGCCAGCGGTTAGGCAGTCTGGTAAATGACTCCTCAAAGTCGTGTTCGGATCTAATAATTGGCATTTATGTCCTTTCTTATGCCAGTTGCTTATGAACTCGTTACTGATCTGGCAGTAGAGTTCGGTTGTAATTGTCGTCTAGGAGATACCAAGCGCCTTCTCCGGCGTGGTAAATAATACTTTCTAGGGGATCTTCCCACCCAGCTAGTTTCCAGCCCTTAGAGAGCGCTAGAGAGGCTGCTGCGTGCGAGCTTTCCATAAGTCCGTTGTAGACCGCGCACATAGCGATTATGTTGCTTGGCACATCGGCAGCTTTAGATCCACCCATACCCCGGTTCTTTCGGTGGTGCGGTATTAGATCTTCGGTAAAACCACAGTGCCAGCAGCTTAGATCGCGCGCTAGATACTTACTAAATTGCTTAGGTGTCATCTTCCGCCGTTCAAGTAAGTTATTTCGACCATACGCGCTTGGGTTTGTAGAGCCGACTGCTGCTGCTGGATCTGTTGCAGCTTAGTTTTTATGCGGTTTAGCTTAGCTTTAGCAAGGTCTACTTCGAAGCGTGCTTCGGAGCTTTCCAGCTTCGCAAGCGCCGTGCGGTCAGCGACTAGCCCTTGAATGCGCAAATAGGCTGCCGATTCTATGCGGTCGGCTTCTAGTTGTTTCTTGGCTAGATCTACCTCGGCGTGGTATAGAGCGTCTACACCTTTGTCGGCTTCGCGCCGTATCTCAGTTAGCGCCTGAATTATCCGGTCTGGGGTAATTATTTCTGTCATTTAGTAGGCTTTCCAGTTCGTATACCCTACGCGCAGCAACAGGAATTAGCTCGGCATTATTGGCTCGCACCAGCATTTCAAGAAACTC
>JACCDH011158384.1_pt1 | contig 32690 bp, 36 predicted proteins | sample 7442481 | NCBI WGS metagenome assembly JACCDH01 (sample SAMN15323433, study PRJNA562643) | freshwater metagenome | isolation source: river surface water | place: USA:Blue River Watershed | collected 2017-08-15
AGCATCTACCGCATATCTACTATACAATTTACGAATATGTGTATGATCTTGCCAATACCGCAAAGATACCTGTGGACATTCATGCCAAATTGACAAAAGAATTTACAGAAATTACAGTTGATGTAGATGGCAAAACGAGATACACAGTAGAAGGTAAACGCCATAGACTCGATGGACCAGCTGTTATTGGTTTGGATGGGTCCGTAGAATACTACATAAACGACAAACTCCATAGACTTGATGGTCCGGCTTTTATTCGTTCGGATGGTGTTAAAGCATACTATATGAATGGTAAACTTCATAGACTCGATGGACCGGCTTTTATTAATTCGAGTGGGTATGAAGTATACTACGTTGAAGGAAAAAAACATAGACTCGATGGACCGGCTATTATTCATCCGGATGGCAATGTAGAATACTGGATCGAAGGCAAACTTCATAGACTCGACGGACCGGCTATTATTCATTCGGGTGGGTACCAAGCATACTATATGGATAGTAAACGTCATAGACTCGACGGACCGGCTATTATTCATTCGGAAGGGTCCGTAGAATATTGGATCGATGACAAACTTCATAGAATTGACGGACCAGCTATTATTGATTCGAATGGCAATGTAGAATATTGGATCGATGACAAAAAACATAGATCTGATGAACCGGCTATTATTCATTCGGATGGGTACCAAGCATACTATATAAATGACAAAAAACATAGACTCGACGGTCCGGCGATTATTCATACAAATGGTTCTGTAGAATATTGGGTCAAAGGCAAAAAACATAGACTCGACGGACCAGCTATAATTCATTCGGATGGCAAGGTAGAATACTATATGAATGGTAAACTTCATAGACTCGACGGTCCGGCTGTTATTAATTCGGATGGGTATGAAGCATACTATATGAATGGTAAAAAACATAGACTTGATGGACCGGCGGTAATTTGGACAGATGGTTCTGTAGAATATTGGGTCAAAGGCATTAGGAGAATGTAGCAGTTAGTATTCTACTGTTAAATCAGACGCCGCATGCCGGTTATCGTCCGAATGAATAGAGATATCTACTTTCGGCACTAACATCGTGGTTTCTTTCTTTCCGCCATAATATCGCCGAGCCAATCCAGCAATAAACAATTCATCACCTAGGTCGTGCCCTTCCGGTGTAGTAATTTTAGCTAATAGGCGTCCGAACTTTTCTCTAAGTTTCTTACCATCCAAAATTTTATTATTGAGCACCTCAATTTTAATTATTTTACCCAAGACCAGCCGTTCTACATATTTTTTTGCTCGCTGCGCATTTTCACGTGTTATAGCATTACCACCCTTGATTTCATCACAGTCAATTCCAAATATCCTAACATTAAATTTTCTAAATCCTCCATCATAGTACGCCCCGATGGTTAAGCTATCACCGTCATATACTTTCAAAACCTTAGCATCAGTAAAATTATATGTTATCTCATCAGTGTTGGCGTATGTTAATGCTTCTAACCCTTGTAATCGGGCGCGTCTAACCTGTTCTTCTGGACTACTAACACATAGACCCATGTATGTTAAATTTTGATTTGTATATCTATATATTATAAATACTGATCAATTTTTAATATGGATGAATTTTTAATTGATTTAGCACGACATGCAACATGGGAAAGATTTTTACCCTTTCCAGATAAATTTAGACGAACGACCCAACCAAACACACCACATACCGAAGAGGAATATGCCGCCTTTATTATGGCGCTTGACGCCGAAAACAAAGAAGCTATCGAATACATCACTAATGTAGATCGTGGTATAGTACAACATAACGAAAAATCTATTCATCCTATGGTTACCGAATACGAATTTCAATACGATCCGATTGATAATTATAAGAAAAACTTAAAATACCCGAATAGGTGGTATCTATTTCACGGATCTCCAATTGGTAACTGGCATTCTATTCTTCGAAATGGAATTAAAAATATGTCAGGAACTCGCTTTATGTCCACCGGGCAAGCATTAGGTCCTGGTGTATACGCTAGTGACAACTTAGCTACCGCTTATCAATACAGTGGGCACGGTAAATCACACTGTATCGCCGTTATTGAATTACTCGTAGACCCAGCTACATACCACAAGGGCAATGGTGTTTACGTTATCCCAGACGACAAATTGTTATTCCCCAGATATTTATTTAAACTGACGGGTCTACCAAAGACGGACGGGAAGGAAATACTAAGCTATTACAAAAAATTAAGGGAAGGGCTTATCAAATCTAAAACGAAAGTTAATAGGCTAGAAGCTGACCGCCAAGCTATTAGTAATTATTTTATTGAAAAACTAACCGAACATTGCTGGAGTATTGTAATCGACGGCATTCTATGTAGATGTTACGTCTTTAACTATCCGTTTACCGTTCCTATTCTACAGCTATGTTATAAGACGAATAACAAAAACTTCGACGAATATGGGTGTTATAAATTTCCATTCATAGATTGGACACCACAGAATGATATTCTAACAATTATTCAACACGCGAAAAAAGTGGTTAATTTCGACACACTAACCCAAACAAAGGAAGAATATGCTATTTTAGAGGCACTATAAAAGGTCCTACCTATCGAACCCGCGATACACTAAACCTAAAAAATAAAAATAGCCCCAAACTAAAAATAAAACTCTATAACAAAAGCTGTATCACCGTCGTATACTCAAACGGACCGGTAGCTTTAGCTTTACTCCGAACATTTATGTCCCATCCCATAATACTAGTTATCGACTTTATAAGCGACCATCCCAGTCCAGTTCCTGGAACATTTATTTTTTTACTCCTATAAAACATAGTCCCCAATAGGCGTATTTCTTCTGGCGCCATCCCGATACCTGTATCGCTTATAATAATAGCAGGTCTATCGCCTACTAATTTACATTCTAGACAAATCTGACCATTCGTATAATTATATTTAATAGCATTAGTTATTAAATTAGCTAAGACTTGCCTTAGTTTTGTCGTATCAGTCTGTATTTTAATATTTTTACATGATAGCTTGATGTTTATATTTTTTTCTTCTGCGGTGATACGATACTCTTCGGATATAGATGTTAATAAAGTTGCTAAGTTTACAGGTGTTAATCGTATAGTTGTTTTGCCCGACTTACGGTATTCATCATAATCATATTCTACATTCTTAATTTGTTGAATTGCCGCTTTAATAAGTGGCAGACACTCACGTATCTCTTTTGGATCATTTTCTATAATTTCAGCCAGTGAATAAATATTGCTAAGTGAATTTTTTATTTCATGCATAAAAATATTAGGCTCGGTCATTTTCGATAAACTATATATAATACTCAAAAAAATAATAATTTAGATGTTTACATTTTTCTAGTCTGCTTATTACCGTCGATCCAATATTCTACAGAGCCATCCAAACAAATAATAGCCGGTCCATTGAGTCTATGTAGTTTGCCTTTGACCCAATATTCTTGGTACCCATCCGAATGAATAATCGCCGGACCGTCGAGTCTATGAAGTTTACCATTCATATAGTATGCTTTAACACCATCTGTCCAAATTACCGCCGGACCATCGAGTCTATGTCGTTTGTCTCGTACGTACCATTCCATAGCACCATCTTCTTTTATTACCGCCGGACCATCGAGTCTATGTCGTTTGTCTCGTACGTACCATTCCATAGCACCATCCGAATGAATTACGGCTGGTCCGTCAATTCTATGGCGTTTGCCTTCGATCCAGTATTCTTTAGAACCGTCCGCATAAATAGTAGCCGGTCCGTCGAGTCTATGAAGTTTGTCGTTTATGTAATATGCTTGATAACCATCCACATAAATAATAGCCGGTCCATCGAGTCTGTTTGCTACCATTTATCCAGTATTCTTGCCTACCATCCGAATGAATAATAGCCGGTCCGTCGAGTCTATGACGTTTACCATCCATATAGTATTCTACCTTGCCATTCGAATGAATAATAGCCGGTCCATCGAGTCTATGAAGTTTGTCGTTTATGCAATATACCCGATAACCATCCGGATGAATAACAGCTGGTCCGTCGAGTCTATGTTTTTTGTCATCGATCCAATATTCTACAGAACCATTTGTATGAATAATCGCCGGACCGTCGAGTCTATGTTTTTTTCCTTCAACGTAGTATGCTTCATACCCATCCGAATTAATAAAAGCCGGACCGTCGAGTCTATGGCGTTTACCATTCATATAGTATGCTTTAACACCATACGAACCAATTACCGCCGGACCGTCGAGTCTATGTAGTTTGCCTTCGACTGTGTATCTCGTTTTGCCATCTACATCAACGGTAATTTCTGTAAATTCTTTTGTCAATTTGGCATGAATGTCTTCTGGGATACCAGCAGTATTTGCAAGATCATATACATATTCGTAAATTGTATGGTAGATATGCGGTATATGCTTATGGTTAAAAGCTTTCAACAACACAGTAGACAAATCCATCTTATTCAGTTAATCATCTTAAAAAAATCAATATTTAATCTATCAGTTCTTTTAATTATTCTAGACATTAAAAGTTTATACTAATATAAGAAATGATCAACATCCAAATTGTTTCGGACATTCACGCCGAGTTTTGGGCAACAAAACAAAAGTTCAACTTTATTAAACCGTCTGCACCGATACTTGCACTACTAGGAGATATATGCTGCTGTGGTGCCGACAATGACTTTGATATATTTAAACGCTTTATTTTAGAAGTAGTACCTCTCTATGAAAAGATTATCTTTGTATCCGGTAATCATGAATATTATTTTAATCCAAGCAAGAAAACAGTCCCTCCTACATACGCAAACACCATTCAAGGTATAGATGAAAAGATCAAAGCTTTCTTTAAGGAAACATCTGACAAACTGCATTTTCTAAACAACTCGACATTAACGATAACTATTAAAAAAGATACTTACGTCATTGTCGGATCGACGCTTTGGAGTTGGATTCCCGACGACCAACGTATAAATATTCAAAACTCTATGAATGATTACAGATATGTATATATTACGGATGACAAGAAAGTCCGCAAAGCAACCGCTACTGATATCGCCGAGATGCATTTAAAAAACTATAAATACATTAAATTACAAATCACCAAAGCTAAAAAAGTAGGGCATAAAGTAATCATTTTTACACACCATAAGCCTTACATTTCCGAAACATATAATCCGACAGGTCTTGACCCAGCATATGAAAGTGACCTATCAGCTTTATTTGACGCACCTGTTGTTCTCTGGGGTTATGGGCACACTCATATCGCTGACAACAGCGTACAGGGTAAAACATGGATGTATTCGAATCCTAAGGGATACCCCAAGCAAAAAACAAAATATAACAAAGCTTCTAATATTAAAGTATAGATTTATCAATGAATATAAAATTCGGGTGTGGGTTCAACCAGTAACATACGTAATATTGTCGACCTGTTCAAATCTACGCCTCCACTTGTGATTTTTTATATCTTGTACGGGATGCCCAGTATTGTATTCATCTATAAACCATTCCGTATCTCTAGCAAAGTAGTTAGAGAAATAGATTAAGCTCATCATAAATATAATCATTACAACCATCCAGCCAGCCCATTTACATAATGCATTAGATAACGGCTCATCTTCTAATAAAATTACAGGTTCCGACATTTACAAATATTTTTTGTTTATATATTTTAGCAGAAAAATTAAAAATGAGAATCATACCTACAATAATTAAAAATGTTAATAGGTCCAGTTTTCATAGGACCATGTCTCAGATAAATAACCATTGGAAAAAGTCCCTTCATATGTTGCATCTTTTGTAGTTTTAGTTCCAGTATGTAACATCCCGTATTTAAACTCACCACTTAATGTTAATTCCCGATCCGTATACACTCCACTTAAAAACTTACCATTTATAAAAGTACCAACTTTTTTATTGTAGGATGTAATCTCTTGGCAATATAAACCATTTAGTTGATGATCCACATCAAATGTCCCAATTAAGGTTGTATCATTTTTTTAAGTGTGCCGTTTATCAATACACCTTCTACAAAATTGCCCTCTAATGTACCGTTTGGTATCCGAATAGATACAAATCCAGTAGTCATCGTTTTCTACATTAAGAAAATTTTCATATTTCAAATATAGCCATGAAAATCTACATCAAACACCTACCGAAAGACGTACTGTTATATGAATTGTGGAAAGCGGCGCGAAACTCGCCCAACTTTTATTACTGTAAAGACAAACGACCTACTCTAGACTTAGAAACTTGCACAAATGACATTAACCATATGATTAATAATAAACGCACTATTGACCTAACCACTTACTATGGCAGACTATTATATATAGATATAACAAATGATTATTTTGAAGACAGTACTTATAATGCATATAACGGAGATGGATCTGCCCAAAAAATAATAGATGCACTTAAGGAACGCGAACTCAAACATACGATATGTGTTTATTTTAAGTTCTTTTAATGAAAGGCGCGCCTTTCATTTATATCAATTCTACCTTAGTTTTGTATGAAAACATTTTATTTTCGCCAAATAGATGCTGGTCATACTTATGTAGTAGCGAAATAACAGCTCTTTTTACTACTTGATTATTAAGTGTACCATAATTTTCGAAATCTGTAACACCATCAAATAGGACTGTTTCTAAAATTATCGCCAGCGCTGAACATACCGCTTGGTAGTTATCCCTGGTTATCTCGCTTTGTTGAACTAAAAACTTAACAACTTCATTTATCCGGTGAATATCAAAAAGCATAGAATGTTCTATACGGATCATGCGTAGGTAGCCAATGCACATATCGAATAGTTCTGAATCATTGACAGTAGAATTGTTTTCTAATGCCGGCATTACTACGTCGATTATACCATTTACTGGAGTAATAAAATCAATATTATTCATCTTTGCAAAAACAACAATCTCTTCATATAGTTCCGCTGCTGTAATACGTCTTTCTGGTTCAGGTGCAATCATTTTACTAATCCACACCCAGTATTGTTTGGCATATACAAATGCTCTTTTTTTAATAAAATAAAACTCTTTCATTTGATTAAAGGATACTTTAGAATTTTGCAGCATCGCCCCATATATCTTTTCAGCAATATCATTATCTTTTATCAAGCTAGTGTAATGACAGGCAAAGTTTGTACCAGTCAATATCTCTATCATGACAGATCCGAGAGCCCAAATATCAATAGAAGAATCATACGCGGTTTCTTTATTTTCTTGATATTTAAAAACTTCGGGTGCTCGATACCAATAAGTAACAACCTGTGAATTTAATCGGCATAACGGAACATCCATTTTATGTGAATGGGAAAAGTCAATCAATACAGCTCTATTAGTATTCGTTAACGCAATATTATTAGGTTTAATATCGCGATGTGAAATATTCTTAGAATGTAAAAATGCAAGCGCCGAAGTAATATCTAAAAGAAGTTGAATAATTTCCTTATCATGGTATAGTTTGCGCTCATGAAGCGTGACTGGATAACGATCTAGAATACATTCATAATAAGACTTATATATTTTTTCTACGATATCCATTTTATGCATAATAGTACCGCTTTGATATTTAACGATGTTGTCGGTTCTGTATGGCCATAAATAAAGTAGAATAGCATACTCTTTAAGCCAATACAATTGGTCAAATTCAGAATACTTCTTAACTATATTTTTATGAAGCTCAACAAAGCCCGTAATACCATAGCGATAGCTAATTTCTTCTTTTTCAGTTGCCTCAATTGACATATACTTTATAGGTTATATCTATATGTTATATTCAAATTTATACTCAAACTTATATTCAAACTTAAAAGAAAAATAAATATATCATATAAAACATGCTAAGTTACTTATGGGGATCAGCTCGAAATCAAAATGAACATCTAAATTTAGACGTTAGTGTATCAGTAGCCGAAAGTGTAACTGCAGGTGCTGTTTGTAATTCATTATGCGCGGAACCTGGCGCGTCGAGTTATTTTAAAGGTGGGATAGTGGCGTATTCGATAGCTAGTAAAAAAGAAATTTTAGGTATCGATACTGATTATGCCGAAAAAAATAATTTTGCCAATCCATTTACTACCGTAGAAATGGCTAAGGCAATCGTGAAAAAATTTAAATCTAGGTTTGGAATTGCTACCACCGGTTATTCACTCCCCTATTCACGTCCGGAAAATAAAGAGAAAGGCGAAGAGGCTCTTAATATTGAAACTCCATATGCCTACATTTGTATCTATGATTCTGCAACAAACTCTGAATTGACAATCCGGAAAGATTTTCCGTTTGATCCGGCTATTAGTAAAATACAACAACGCGCAACGATGCAAGCAAAGGTTGCGATAGAAGCAACTAATATGTATAAAGATGTAGTTAGTAAAATCAAGTCATAAATCTAATACATCAAAGTCTGTCAGTGTTTTTCTAATTACAAGACTTTCATTAGCAATAGTTGCCCTGCTTGGTTTTAAATGAGTAATATGCGATTCTCCGGATATACAAATTAAACACCGTGCGTTTTTACATGGTACATATGCTAGTTTAGTTAGATGTGTAACTGCATCTCCGATATATTTGATACTTTGCGACAACACTGTAGATTTGCCGAATGAAATTTCGTGTTGTACATTTTTAATTAGCATACGAAGACCCGCTGGTGATTTCCCCATAACTTTTAGATACTTGTGCATAATATGTATAAAGCTTGTACAATCATAACACATATCTACACCATCCCGTTGTAAAGCTACCGCTCCCAAAACAGTTTGGTATTTTTTTGATCGTGTTATAGAATTATGATAGAAACATGCGTCCTCATATTCTGTATTGTTATACTGTTTGAGAGGTGCGTCTTTTTTACAGATCAGCCGAGTTTCAGTCGATGTTGGTCCTGGATATGCCTGTGCATAAATTTCACCGTCCGGATATTCAGTTGTACCTGGTTCCCACGGCAGTCGGAATTTAAACATAGACCATTCTGGATTCATTATCTTCCACCAATTAAGTTGCATTTGCATGTTGTGTATAACATTTTCTTGAGTCGCCGGTTCCGATCGAACATCAGAACAAAACACTATATACTTGCCGGATTCTGCCCATTGCTTTGCATCTTCATCAGTAAAGAACTGAACATGGGTCTTAATCATATCAGTATCATTTACTACAAAATCATTCGGGTCGTATAACTCAAAATGAATTTTTGAAAATAAACTCGCTAGAAACTTAATGTGATGACCTGGGGCAGCCCCTGCATAAATAAACCATATATCGGTATCTTTAGGACACATAAGCAATACTTTTGTAAGAAATTCAACTTCGCTTAGAAACAGTTTTAACTGCCCCCAATGTAGTACTGGTTTATATTCGTATTGCCGCTGTTTATACTTAGCCTGTTTTGTTAAATCGAGTAGTCGTAGTTCATCCATAAAACGAATACCGTCTTTAGTATCTAGAGTATGTGTTATTGGTACTGAAGTATGCCCTTGGATGATGTCTAATGTTAGTTTGTCATAATTTTTTAAATTAGTAGCATGTCCACTCGATGCATCTAAAATCGTATATCTAGGTTTGAACATTCTCTCTTCTGAATCCTATTTATTCCAATTCTTCATTAAAAAGAAAAAAGAAAATCAAATTTCTTAATTCAAAGCAAATCAGCTGCAAATCCGTTATCAATAGCAATTTCAATAGCAATTCGTCCTGACTCATCCCAATTAAAGATAACGGAATGCATAGTTTCAAAAGTCTGACAGTCTTGTAGAACTTTGCGAATTTTTTCTTCAGGTCCGCCGGCAAATTTCTGTGATTCGCGTCGTTTAATCCACATATTCCTATGTTGGCTGATGTATCTACCTTGATCGTTATCCGGATAAGTCCAGTTTAGAACAGAAAGACTAGAGTTGCCGAACAGTTCACGTACATGCGTAGTTGTATCTGGACCCTGGTAGTATGAATAAGACTTAACATTAGTCTTATCGGCAATAGTCAAATGATAGGAACTGTTCGGCATTAAATCAGTAGCTAATGCATTAGCTTGGTCCGCGGTGCTGGCTTGAATCATAATATTCTTATTGAATAGAGTGCTTGGCATCAGCTCACCGCTAATGGGTGGTTGTTCCCCGCCGACTACATTCATAGCCAGTACATATTGCGAATTCCATGCGGTAACGCATCCAATAAGACCAGGGACTACCAGTGAAGAATAGCCATGGTTCTTATAGTTGACGACAATAGAATACTGGGCGCTGGAAAATGGAAGCCAATCCATGTTTCGACCAAAGATAACTTGATTATTTTCGTCATACACCGCATAACAGGTACAAGCCATGTTGTCAAGTTCAGGAACAAGCTGAATCATAAGAATATCCCAATAAGTTACTTCATTAAGATAAACAGAATCAATAGCTTCATACATACCGCGAATCTCATTTCTAATAGTCGCAGGCAGGTTATTGTTAATGTTCTTCAGCGCCCAAGCAGGTACTTTAGGACGCACGATAGTTTTAAAGCGACGAATCAAATGAATGATTTCTTCGCACATGATGATTCCGTATTCAAACCCGTTATCGAATGGCGTTTTGCCATTAAGATGCAGGGTCGGCTGAGAATTTACGTTATCTAGATACGACGAGTTGTATCGACGTACGTTCTTATACTGGGGAATGCATTCCCCACAAGCTAGATACATTTTGAAGATTAGAAGAGTAAGTGCTAAAACACCCCAGCATAGACCCCACCCGTAGGATGAATACCTCTGGCATACAATACTAACAATCGCTAATGCCCATAGACTTACATTATTCTTATCGCGATGTAGAATTCGAAATAGGGGTGCTAGTCCAATATATAGGATCACCTGCCAAAGAGGGTCTTCATACATTTTTTTTTATGGTTAGAATCTGATTATAAACAACATAGAGAATTCAATTTTTGAAAGGTACCCAAATGAATAATGTACTAGAATATAAACGGAAGCAGTACTAATCCATGCAAACATTATAAATTACATATCTGGAAGAGCCATAACTATCGTATTAGATGCTGGTGTATTAACAGTAGAAGTATTCGTAGAACTATTAACGGTCGAATTAGATGGACTATCTATATATCCCATAATCATCACATACTCATCATTTAATGAATCGATACGCGATTGTAATTTTTTCTTATATCCATTTAGCTTATAATCTAACGAATTGCCAACTCTATGTAAATCATGGGTCGCTCTAGATAATTCACGGCTCAGCTTATCAATTCGCGTTTCTATCGATTTTTTTTCTTCTTCAAGTTGTTTATATCCAGTCGTCTTCTCTGTAAGTATTTGATTCTCTAATTCTATAATTCTAGCTGCTAAATTGGTTAATTCGTCGATGCCTTTTGCCGATTTTAGTCTATTCCGTAAAGATTGGATGGCTACGTTGTGTTTATTGATAGTATCAAATTTGGGTAAATCTTTTTTTGTTAAAGGCTTACTCATTCTGATGTATATTTTATAACATTGAATTATATTTTATAGTATAACATACTATGGACTCTAAACAACTGGCTAATTTAAAACAGGTATCAGAGGATGCTAAAAAGCCAATTGTTATACATGATCTACAAGAGATTTGCAAACAAAAAGTATTAGTCAACAGAATTACTAGAGAGTTTTTGAAAACTCAAGTAAAACTATCAGAACTATCATTACAATTACAGAAACATTCTATTCAAAATGCAGCGGAAAAGCTTAAACTGGTAGATAGACTAATCGAGCTATATGAAAAGCAATGTGGTACGTTTGATACTATTACACAAGAAGAATGTCTAAGTATTTATAGCGACCTGAACGACCTAAATGCGCCACCACCTGAAATTGTAGTTCTACTTAAAACCCTAAACACCCTTGACGACAAATTGAAGGATCTATCTGATAAGATCGAATATTTCTCGGCACGAATCCCTGATGAACAAGCTGGAGTACAATATACTATCAAAAAAAATATGCCAGACACGACATGTGCGCAGGATTTTCTAAATCCGTCTATTTGAAATGGAGGATCCTTTCGAACCCTTTTACTTATATAGATTTCATGTAGCAGAATCTCACATACACTGTTTTTCAAATAGACGGATTAGTGTATATTAGAATAGCCAAAACCCACCCGATTAATAAATCGCTAGTATAATGATCACCAACTGCGAGATTAACATATACCTGTGTAACTCCTAGCCAAATAGCTATATTTTTTTGACAACAGCATCCGTATTGTACAATACCACATACGAGCAACCATGCAAATCCGGCGTGCCCACTGATAGTTAAATCAGAACAGCTCGAATTAGCGCCCCATATTAGTTCAGTATTTAATTTATATTTATGAATTAGATATCGATAAGATACAAAGCCTTGGGTCGTGTAGATACTACCTAAACGAATCATATAAAATACAATCACTTTATTCAGCGTCAGTTCTAGTAATTCATATGTACATATCATACACCATAACATAAGAGTCATAGCTAAAACAATATTAGGGATTAAATGATAATCGGCTAGCCAACAATTAAAATGCGAATAATACACATCATAAGCAGGTATCATTAATATTTTTTTTCGTCTACATCTTTTATCGCTAAGTTTAGTAGTTTCAATCGTTGCATACAGTATTAATGCCAGCCCAATAAATTTACACCATATATACATCTCAATATACATCTCAATATAAATTATATTACTTTAGAATTTCACTTTTAGATCATTTTTATCGTGTATAATTTTTTCATCAATTTTCATTTTTGAAATTTATATAATCGTATATATAACCTATACACAATATATGGATAATTCTACGAATCTTTCGCCAAAGAACACAATGGACAATTCTCAGGATGATGAAGTTATGTTTGTTATAACTCGTACTGGGCGTCGAGAGCCGCTTGATACTAATCAAATTACTAGGAGACTGCAAACTCTCATTAATCGTAGTCCAAAGATCCCTCACGTAAATCCATACGAACTTATGTTAGAAGTGTGTAAAGGTCTAAAATCTGGCATCACAACTTATGAAATTGATGAATATGCCGCTAATGCATCCGCAAGCCTTAGTATTACTAACCCGTATTATCTAAAAATCGCCGGACGAATTGCTATTGACAATCACCAAAAGAACACGCAGCGTAGCTTTGTTGACAAAATGCGTAAGCTGTATCTTAATCAAGATGACAATGGTGATATTCAACCTTTGATTTCATCAGACTTCTTTAAATACATCGAGGAGCATCAAGACTTTCTAGAGAAAACCCTCGACTACAATCGCGATTTCGCATTAGATTTCTTTGGCTTTCAGACATTTATTCGTAGTTATTCTATGAAGGTTGCAGACCAACCAATTGAACGTCCGCAAGATATGTTTATGCGAACTGCAGTCGACCTGCATATGAATACTAGGAGTAACATCGAAGACGAAATGCAAGATATCAAAAACACATATGATGCACTATCTAGTAAGCTATACACCCACGCATCGCCGACATATTACAATGCAGGGTCTAATCGTAGGCAATATGCTAGTTGTTTCTTACTAGGAACTAAAGACTCCCGTGAAGGAATTATGAAGACAGCTGATCATATTTCTGAGATTTCTAAATGGTCGGGTGGTATTGGTGTACATATTAACTGCCTACGCGGTACAGGTTCTAAAATCCGCGGTACAAACGGTAGATCGTCTGGTATTGTGCCTTGGCTTAAAATTTACAATGAGGTCATGAAAGGGTTCAATCAAGGCGGTCGCCGACCTGGCAGTGCTGCATTCTATCTGATGCCGCATCATCCAGATATTATGAAATTTATTGAAATTAACAGAAACGGTGGTGCCGAAGAACTGCGCGCTAGAGATATCTTCACATCATTATGGATTCCCGACATTTTTATGGAGCGGGTCAGGTCGGGTGAAATGTGGTCTATGTTTGATCCGGACCGGTGCGGCGATCTCTCGGATTACACTGGAGAAAGCTATCGACGTCGATACCTAGAGCTAGAGGCGAAGAAAATGTACTCTAGCCAAATTCCCGCCAGGAAAATTTGGGAAGCTGCCATGGAAACTAATGGCGATGTAGGACGTCTCTATATCTGTTTTGCTGATAACGCCAACAAAATGTTTATGCAGAAAAATCTTGGAATTGTCAAGTCTTCCAATCTTTGTTCCGAAATATACTTATACTCAAACGACAAGGAATATGCCGTATGTATTTTAAGTTCGATTTCTTTACCTACATATGTGCTAGATGGCTATTCGGCAGAGGAAATGCAACAACCCGAAGAAACTCGGCGTAAACTTAACCACGAGTTCCCGGTAAACCCTTATTTCGATTTCCGTAAACTTATCGAAATTGTTAAGATGGTGACCACTAATCTTAACTTGATTATTGACAAAACATATCATCCGCTAGAGGAAACGAAGCGGGGTAATGATCGCCATCGTCCGATTGGTGTAGGAGTTCAGGGTCTGGACGATTGCTATGCTAAGATGCGCATGCCGTTTGCATCGCCTAATGCGCATGCTCTAAACAAACAAATCTTCGAAGCTATTTACTTTGCGACTATGACACAATCTACAGTATTAGCTAGACGCCTATACCAGAAGTACCAGAAGGCTATCAAACTAAATGGTAGCGTATCTATTCCAGAATACTCACCTAACTCATATGAAGTTACACAAAAAATATATACGGATGCAAAGGATATTCCACAGACTATTGGTTCCTACCCATCTATGACATGGAATGGTGGATCACCAATCGGAAACGGGGTGTTTCATTGGGAGTTGGCAGGGCTTAAACCGGACCAGCTTAGTGGTATGTTCGACTGGGAATCGCTCAGGGAACATATTAAAACATTTGGAGTACGCAATTCACTAACAGTGGCTGTTATGCCGACTGCGTCTACATCGCAACTGCTTGGCAACAATGAATGCATAGAGCCTTATACGTCAAATATCTACAAACGCAATACGATTGCCGGTGAATATATTGTCGTTAAGAAATATCTAATGGAAGACATGTATCGTCTAGGGCTATGGAACGCAAACATGAAAGATTATCTTCTAGCAAGCAACGGTTCGATTCAATATATTGATGGTATTCCTGATGATCTTAAAAAACTATACCCGACTGTATGGGAGATTGATCAGGAAGTACTTGTACAACAATCTATCGATCGCCAACCATTCGTCGACCAAGGTCAGAGCCTTAACCTATACGTCGATGATCTAAACATGAATATCTGGAATAAGCTAATGTTTAAAGCATGGAAGGGCGGGCTGAAGACTGGCAAGTATTATCTACATACCAGAGCGGCAGTAGAGCCGCAGAAATTTACTATTGATCCATCGAAACAGGAAGAGATGCGTAAGCTTCTAGAAAAAAATACGATGAAGCATGGAACAGCATTCCTCGAGCCTCTTAGAGATGTCTGTGAGGTGTGCTCCTCATAAAATAAGTTCCTCGTAAAATAAGTTCCTCGTAAACCCATTACGTAAATTTAATATGGATACAGTTTATATGGCGATTACTCCATAGAATTATCCATAGGTTGATACATAGGTTGATCCATAGGTTGATACATAGGTTGATCCATAGGTTGATACATTGCAACCATATCATCTACATCGCGTTGGAATTTATACCCTCTATAGGCGCCAACAGCTATAGCTGCCGCCGTTGCAAAAGCCAATCCTTGTATAATTTTCGTAAAGAAAATATTACCCTTTCTAAAAATAACCATTAATAAAAAGAGTATAGCTACTATTGCAGATATAACACCAATCCACCAATAAGTGTTTGTGCCATAACCTAGATTTTGAATAAATCCGGGTATTCCCATCTTTTTTAGATAATGATATATTATAATTATCAATATAAAAAATAAAATAAACTAGTTAGCAATAAAGCTCATCTGAATCTAAAATTGGATAGACAACGGCAACACCATTATCAGCGAGATCATCGTCTTCACTAGCACATCGTTCTTCCATCTCCGCGTCCATCGCAGCGAAATACGGGTTTTCAACAGCGTAGTCAGGACACGGGCATACAAAATCCCAATGCCCATACGTACCGCATGCGTGACACTTCTCATCCGGACAACATAGAGAGGAATGATCGTCACCGCAATGATAGCACATTTGCTGTGCTACGTTGGAAATCCACTCGTAGAAATCGATAGCACAAGATGTAGCTCGATAATGGGCTATGCTATTCAAATGATAAGCACGGTACGTACCAACATCAGTTTTGCAAGTTACGGTAACAGCGAAGGGCATTTTTAGTATCCTTCTAATTCCGTATTCGATACTATACTAGCTAAAAATCAATTTTATTTTTATAGATCCGCGTATGGGTCGCCAACGTCAACTTTGGCAAGTTTATTATATTGGCTAGCCCTGGTTTCAAAGAAATTGGATTTACCGTCAAGTCCAATTCTATCCATAAAGGGGAATGGTTGTTTAACGCCAACATAAATATCATTATAACCAAATTGCTTCATTAGTCGATTTGCTACGTATTTAATGTATTCAGCCATAGTCGTAGAGTTAATACCAATTAGACGACATGGTAGTGCGTTAATAATAAACTCAAGCTCTAATTCTACAGCTTCTTGAATGATAGTATGAACATCAGCCTGCGAAGCTTTCTCTTGTAGTAGCATATGAATTTCATAAGCGCACTCTACATGGAGACCTTCATCTCGAGAAATAAAGTCATTGCTAAGTGTTAGCCCGGGTAGAAGCCCGCGCTCTTTCAGCCAGAATATAGAGCAAAACGACCCGCTAAAGAAAATGCCTTCCATCGCGGCAAATGCGATAAGCCTCTGGTTATATGGTTTATCTGAGGCAATCCACTTATTAGCCCAAGCGGCTTTCTTATTAATAATATCAATTTCTTTAACTGCATTAAATAGTCGGTTCTTTTCGGTTTGATCTGAGATATATGTGTCGATTAGAAGTGCATACATTTCTGAATGGATATCTTCCATAGCTTCTTGGAAATGATATATCGCTTGAATCTCAATCTTTTTAATGTCATTAGTAAATCTTTCAGCTAGGTTTTTGTTAACAATCAAATCGCTAGATGCGAAAAACGCGAGAACCATTTTAATAAAATGTTGTTCATCCGGCGTTAGTGTCTTCCAATCAGCTACATCCTTTGCAAGGGAGACTTCGTGCGTTTGCCAAAAACAGCCACGTTGCTTCTGCAGCAAGTTATGAATGCTCGGATATAAAATTGGAAGACTAGCGTTACGTGTCTCTTCCGTAAAGATAGGGTCCATTTTAGATAGGATATATTATAGATATCTTACCGTTTTATAACAAAAAACAAAATCACTTTTCATGAAAGGAGTTATAGGTTCAGCTCGCGCGTATTAGATGTGATAAATCCTCGGCGAATCAGATCAACAAGAAGATCAAGTTTCTTATACAGAATCTCTAAAGTGCCGTTATTAGTAAGAATAACATTCGGGGCAATCATAGTTGCCTGGGTCTCAGAAACATGCTTCTGTACGGCAACCGGTTGGTTGTTTTGAACACCTGGTCGGACAATCCGAACAACTAGCCCGTTATGCTTTTTGATAGTCTGACTTTCATCGGCGAAGCGAACATCAGACACTGCAATATTTTTTGATAGTTGCGTTGCTAGGAACTTTTCAAATAGACGAACCCATAGAGTTAGCCCATTAAATTTCATTTTAGGTAGTGCTCTAGGTAGTTGGTCACGACAAACTTCGCTACCAAACACTTGTAGAAACTCACGCCCGGAGATCCCCCAAAATTCATTAATCTCGAGCTTTTGTTCTTGCGTTCCAAATACTTGATGTGGTTCAAAACCAGCGCTAACAGCCATTTGCTTTAGTGGCATTGCAAACATGTATTCGCGAAATCCATGCTTCGATTCGAGATACTCAACAACCGTCGATTTGCCGCATCCGATTTCGCCATTAACACCTAGTAGAATAGCCGGTTCATTTTGAATCATATAAATATCAGCAATACCTGCAGTTGGACCCTTGACAAGAAACACGGCAATTGCCTTCATCCCAGCCCGAACATATTCTAGAACTGGATATACCGCTGCTGCCGGCATATAAATATTAGTCCGATTGGCATGCTTAGCAATACGATCGAGACCGTGTTCATAAGTAAATGCCATTCGCTGTTCATGCGTAGTACCATCGCGCCACTCAAAACGAGTATTATCATTTATTTTTTGTTGGAATGTCGCCACATGAACAGCATTAGTAGGTGGGAACTGAACGGGTAGCATATTCTTTACTAGATTACATCCAGCGGGCACAATTGCACTATTATCAAAGCCTACCTCTAGTACCGCACGTCCGGCATTAATCTCTGCGTCTTGAGCGTCTTGAGCTGCTTGAACTTCTACCACGAATTCGGGTAAAATACTAATCATATAATCAACACCTTCTTGAGCTGCTTGAACTTCTTGAGCCACAGCGGTGACCTCGGTAGTAGTATTAGTAGTATTAGTAGAGACCTCGGTATCAGGCATTTTTATAAAGTATTAAAGTAAGTATATTACAAAAAATAAATTCACATTTTAACACCAATAAATATTAGCAGTTTCTAATAGGGATGTAGGTATGTTCCTTTTGGAATTCGTGCTTTAAAATATAGGCGTGCGGCATATTTGTCTTATCAGAAAGCAGTTCTGACATTTTTATTAGTGTCTCGTCGGCAGTTGCATACCAACTCGTCATCGATGGCGTGCTAGCATACATATCGCCGATAAATAACTGGTAATAACATTTACTAGCTTCAACGCTAGGAATCAATTCAAATGTATAATTAGTTTTTGATTCTAGTGCGTTATGATCTACAACTGGCAGACCCGTTAGATCGCTTTGATGTACGACATAAGCTACATCTCGTCCGACGTTGTTACCATCGACTAATCTCATAACATTTTTGTTTCCGGTATGGTCTACTTTAAACATTACGAGAATATGATTTTCACTAGATTGTTCAGATTCATCGGTAATATGTAGAACTTGTCGCAATGTAGCTATGGTTGTAGTATCGGAATGCTTAAATTTAAAGGGCATTTTTCTTAAGTAATTAATAGGATATAGTACGAAAAAATAAATCAAATTTATTTTTAGTAGCATTTTGACAGCATTCTATAAAATTTAAGATCTAAACATATTCTTAATAACCGCCATACTTTTTTTGACGTTTTCCTCAGTTCCTCTGTTAATTTCGCAGATAATAGGAATACCACGTTCTTCGGCGAACTCTACAATAGCGCGCACTCCGCTAGATTCGGGTTTAATGCCATGCCAAATTAAATCATCCGGTCCAAATGCTATTTCGTGTTTATCTTTACCACTTCCACGTTGAGCAGACGACCCGTTTAAGTGAAACATAAGAATCTTTTTCTTATACGACAAGCGATCTAGCCATCCCTTCATACTTGCGTATGATTTAATGTCAACGCCGGCACCCCATAAATGGGCTGTATCTACACACCAGCCCCACCAGTTTTCATTAGCCCCGACTAATGTCGTAAGATTATCGATCTTCTCGGGTGTTTCATATGTTTTATTTGGGTCCGATTTAGAGGCTACCATCTCTAAAATTAACTTAACTTTGGTTTTCTTTACGATAGGTTTAAGCATATGCATTATATTTGCGGCAATGTCTGGATATACCTTATTAATATGTAGTACGATACCCCATGCATTAATTTTTACGCATGAAAGCAGTTGTAGCTTAAGAGCGTCTAGCCGCTTTTTATCAGCAGCTGACGTACCGTCCGTTAATTTCCATATACTAGTAGTTGGATAAGCGCTGTGTACACTTAAATCAATATCTTTAGTAGCCGTCTTTACTGCGTCAAAATCAATCTTATTAGCGACGACGAACCTAGGTCCGTACGTAAATATTTGAGCACAATTAAGCGCTAGCTCGCCTAAATCTCGTTGAATCGCAAGTGATAGATCTTTCGCGGGTGTTTTGTCATCAAGCACGTGTGAATCCTTAGTAACGTGAACGCCAAGCATTATGTAGTTTTATGTAGTTATGTATATTTATATACTATTGGATTCATATTTTATATGTTAACTTTAAAAAAATACTAGGTTCGAAACATACGGAGTTCGAAAGCGTGGCGAATGGCACTGCCTTTCTCAGGCTTTGAATTCTAAACCACATGACATACATGTAATAATAAGATTAACACCTTCATCTAAGGAACGATTGTATAAATTCTCATAAGTACATTCGGACTTTTTGCATCGTCTACACGTATACATAGCCGTTGTACGAACTGTTCTTGCTACATTCTTTGATAATTCTAGCTTTGATAGAACTGTCTTATATTTTTCTGGGTACATTTCTTGTGAAGTCATACGTGGTAGTTTGTTAATATCAACCGTTCCGTTTAGGATAGCATCGGGTAAATATGTATTTTTTACGGCATTGGTCTGATCGATGTTTGAAGCAATCTTAGATGAAATAACAATGTATATGTATTGAAAATCCTCGTTATCCCATTTAGTAGGGATATTGTTTTCTTTAGCTTTATCAATTGTATAGTTAAAACACGCCCTCTCGATGGATTCTATTAGTTTAAACCGTTCTAGTATAGACAATTCCATAAACTTACCATGTTGCTTAAATACAGAACTAAACAGAATGAACTTTGCGCGCCTACATGTATTGTATGGTTTCTTATAGTACACGACCGGCAACGGATCCGCATCGCGTGGTATCTGCATTTTATATACAGTTTGCGGCATTGCCAGTTCTGCTGTTTCTGTCATTTACAAAGTTAGATAACTTAGATATCTATTATAAAACTACTTCAAATTTGAAGTATATTTTATACAGAATATACATCTAACTTATACATCTAACTTATAAATCTATAAACATGTTTTCGCTAATCGTTGCAGTTGACCTGCGTAATGGCATTGGACTTAATGGCGGAATCCCCTGGGATTGCCCAGAAGATCTAAAACATTTCAAAAAGCTAACGATTAACAACGTAGTTATTATGGGACGTAAAACATACGAATCTATTGATAAACCTTTACCGGACCGGGTTAATGTGGTTATTTCGCGTAGTTTAAAATCTGAAGATCTACCTAATACTGTTATCCTAGTCAATAACCCACTAGATGCTGTTAGATACTGTGAAAAAAATCATAAGGACAAAACTAAGTTTGTCATCGGTGGCGCAGAAATCTATAATTGGTTTATCAAACAAAATCTCATTTATGATTTTCATATTACTCAGTTATTTCAGTATTATGGCTGCGACACGCATCTACGCTTAAATTATTCAAAACTCATTCATCGAGTCGACTATATTTTACAGGAAGACCCCGCACTAGCTAAAACAAGCGATCCTTGCTATGGTATGTATCGAAGAACAAACGATGAAGAACAGAATTGTCTAGATCTCATGCGAGAAATCATACAAAATGGTAATTCTAAACTAGATCGTACTAATGTTGGCACTTTATCCGTATTCGGTAAACAGCTGCGTTTTAACCTACGTAATAACACTTTTCCGCTAATGACCACTAGAAGAATGTTTCTACGTGGTATCTTTGCAGAACTTATGCTCTTTATTCGGGGGCAGACTAACAATCAAATTCTTGAAGATCAAAAAATTAATATCTGGCGCGGCAATACTACCCGAGAATTTCTAGATGCCCGCGGACTCCAACGGATGCCAACAGGAGATATGGGTGCAAGCTACGGGTTTCTATTTAGACATTTCGGTGCTAAATACGGAACTTGTCTAGATAACTACGAAGGGCAAGGCGTCGATCAACTTACAAATGTAATCAATACTATTAAAACTAACCCGAACGATCGCCGTATGATTATTTCACTCTGGGATCCAACTAACCTACCCAACTGCCCCCTACCGCCATGTCTCTATAATTATCAATTCTACGTCCACAACAAAGAACTACATTGTATGATGACTCAGCGATCATCGGATTTCGTTGTAGCTGGTGGTTGGAATATTGCAACTGGATCACTTCTAACTTATCTGATCGCGACGGTGTGTGATCTGACTCCTGCTGAATTAATCTGGAATCTAGGCGATACCCATGTTTACAACAACCTAGTTGAACAAGCTAAAGTTCAAATTGACAGGGAGCCTAGACTATACCCAAAGCTATACATTACTAAAAAAGAAAATATCACCGATTTTGAGTTTAGTGATTTGGAACTTATTAATTATAACCCTTATCCTAGTATTGACTTAGTTATGAATGTATAACATTCTATGTAATGTATAACATTCTATGTAATGTATAGAAAGGGAGAATCCCATTTGAAACCCCACATAAAAATCAATCGCCGGTCGGGTAATTAGCACCTACGCTCGATGACCAACTACTCGGACTAGTTTCGTAATATCCACTTATAATATTATAATTATTACTGGTATTAGATTCATCGTAGGCATTTACTTTACGGCGCTGCATTATTTTTTTTAGTGCATCCGTAGATATTTTATTGATGGCAAGTATCTTTTTTCTTTTGTCGCGCACCTCGTTCATTTATTACACTATATATTATATATCATCTTAATTCAGTTTTTGTTTGGGTGGCTTCATTATATACAAAATGGAGAGACTTCGGTAGATAAGAATAATAATCTGTATCCTCGATAAAGAATTGCGCGTGGTTGGAAAATCTATGGATTAGTGCTGTTTGGCAACCTTGTAGCTCTGGAATGTACATTATCGTATCTACGTATTTATATCTGGTATCACTGGCATTAAACTTAGATTTGTCAAGCGTATTTTGATTATAACCCATATATGTAAATTGCGGAGAATCGAATTTAACAATTTCCCAATATTCTCGTAGAAACACTCGATTACCATTAATTTTAGCCGGATAGAATGCACTATCCATACGGATAGTCATATCCAGTAGCCCTTCTTTTAGAAGGGTGGTTTGGCGGTGTTCTAGTGGAATAGCAAGAAGCTTATCATTTTCATCCGGCGATAAATCTAAAAATTTTAGAGTCGCCGATTCTTTATACCAAAACCCTAAATGCCAAACAAAACCTGGATAACAATCTGATGTAAAAGCAGTATGCCCGTATTTTTTTGTTATACAAGCATCATTTGGTAGCGGATTATTATTGATCCTAGGATCTACTGCAGATTGATTTATGGTTAATTTATACATAATATTTACGAGTTCCCGTTTCATACTTTCTGGGGTGAGTAAACTAAATAAATGATTACGAGCAGCTTCGGCTGTTGATGGTACTATAAGCCCCGTTTCTTTACGGTTAGCAACTTCATGATTTAAAGAATCGTACTTTTCTATATTTGATAAGCTCATATATACTGGTAATTTATATATCGGACTATTTTATTTCAAATTTCATAAAATACTCATAGGTATCTAGCTTTATTGTACAGTATCCAAAATCTAATAGGTTTATATGTGTCACTTAAATATTCTGGCAACATTAAACTACCATATGATTCGATTACGGCTTTATCGGTCGCTAAGACAAATGAGGGGTTTGTTGTATATAAAACTTTTGTTACGGAATATTTACTACACCATGCTAAATATAAGTAAAACATATACAATAAGACTAAAGCTACCAATAAACCAGCTAAAATTTCACGAAACATATTTATATCTGAATTGTATTATATATAACGAACATATAATAAAATGGCAGACTTAAACGAAGATTCGTCTATAGATGAACAGGACAAGGCTCCAGATGTTATCGCTAGTATATATAAATCTATGAGTCAAATCATAGAAGTATTAAATACGGATAATCTACTTCTTAATAGGCAGGTGGATAAAATCCGCGGGGAGCTAGAATTTGTATGTAATACGTTAGCTACTTTAAAAATGGATACCCATGAAATATCAACAACATGTACAGTGCGAAGTGAAGATCTACTAGAATTAAAAAAGAAGTTGTCAGCTATCGGAGATCTACAAAAGCACGTAGTTGAAACCAGAAATATGTTAATCCAGACGTTAGACGTTAATATTAAGTCAATTAAAAAAGAACTAGGTGAATTGCGTAATACTAAAGATAATATCAGACCATATATTAAAACTATTGTAGAAGAAGAAGTAAAACAATATATTGCTATGATGCCAACTTTAGAAAAGAGATTTGAAGCCCTTGAACGTGAACAGCGCACATTACTAGCTAATCATATCCGTAAATCAACAATACAAGCGAGAAGTTCGGCACTACAAGCTGATGCGGATAGTATTTCACAACTTATCAAAGAAGAAATTCATAAAAATAATGACAATATCGATATACGCTTATTCATGGAGAAGATTGAAGAAAATCTTAATCAACTAAAAGCACGTATGGCTGAGTTAAACCATACATAAGTTTATTTTAGTTGAATAATTTATTCCGCGCTTATATCGTCGTCTGAATCGTCTATGGTAAGTTCGGTACGTTGACCAGGCATATATTCGCCTTCGAACATTTTAAGGATTTCATCTTTCTTAATATCTTTATTCGGCGATCGCCCCTCGTGGATAGTTTCATGTCGATCGATATCTATAAATAGAACAACTGAGCTACGTTCTTTATCTTTATTAAATAATGAATGTTCCCGACTCATATCACCACATATCCATTCTTTTTCAGTAAAGAAGCGCTTCTCTCCATCAATCCATATCCCAGATTTATGTCCGGCTGATTCTTTTAAAGTATAAAAATATCGCATAGTATGGTTTGCGATAACATCAAGACCATATTCCCTGGCTTGTTGGAATTTAGGTTTAATGGTTATAATGCCGGCAAACCGTACATACGGAACGCACCGTAAACAATTATAAACTATAGGATATTCATACGTTTTAATTTCACCAAATCCATAAATTGGAACGACGGGGTCTCGACTGCTGTCATCTAAATTCGTTTCACCTAAATTCTTATTACCCAATACTTCGTTACATACCAATTCATGATTCTGTTTAAAAATTTCAATTGTATTAGTGTAAGTATCAAAGAATACCTTAGGTTTGGGCATAAAGAAAAATAGCATAAATCCAGCTATCAACAAAACTATTGATAGCGAAATAGTGAATAGCCAATCCATTTTTTGATGTATGTTTTATATAGATTTACTGGTATTCTTTTATATAGTTGTTTTTGTTACATTTTTTTTTAACAAAAAATGAAAATAATATACTATCAAATAAACCATGGATATGCAAAGTGCAACATATCTGAATGATAAATGCGATGTGTGTTCTATGACTTTTTATGAAACTATCAATATTGGTAGAGTTAAAATATGCATTCTATGTAATACCATTAAACGTTGTAAGCAGTGTAATATAACTATAGTACAAAGTAATTTAGATTATTGTCATGAATGTTGGGAAAAAACATTTGAAGTGTCATGTATTTTGCCAGATCGTATATATCTAAGTGACTTCCATACATCTAAGAACTATGATCTACTTAAAAAACACGGAATCAAGCAGATTCTTACAATCGGAAAGGAACTTCCTAAACACGACCATGCAGACTTCAAAACGATGTACATTTCATTAGACGATGCTCCATTGGAACCGATTTCGGCGCATTTTAATGCATCCCATGAATTTATTAATCAAGCCCCTACTTTAGTGCATTGTTATGCTGGTATTTCTCGCAGCGCTTCTTTAGTTATAAGTTATCTAATGAAATATTTAAATATGACTTTTCGAGAAGCGTTAACACATTGCCGTAAAACTCGCCCACAGGTTAATCCAAACAACGGGTTTAGAGCCCAATTAATGGAATATGGTGGACTACTTGATTCTATGAGTATGATACAATACTCAAACGATTTACATGCTAGTAATTCAGAAACATTAGCTAGCTATGAATATATTTGAATTTTCTTATGATACAAAATATATTTAAATAGGAGTTTGCATATAGATATATATTTGAATAAAAGTAAACGACGATAGAATAAAATGTCTGGGATATCAGCAATTGTCGTTTTTGTATTAGTTATTATGTTTCTCATATCATCTATGTTTCTACAGCCTAAAATTATAGATGATTCATGTAGCACGAAACAACAAATACAAAAACGATCTAACCCAGAAATTAATAAAATAGCGGATGGTTTATATTTAACTAATTTTAAACATGCCAAAGATTATGATACATTGAAAGCGCTGGGCGTTCGTCAGATTTTGACGGTTGGATCCGAACTACCGAGGCATGGAGAACCTATGTTTAAAGCTATGCATGTTAAAATCGATGATAGACCTGATGAAAATATTAAGAAGCATTTTAATTCGACATTTAACTTTATTAAACGTGGTCCTACTGTAGTTCATTGTGCTGCTGGTATTTCTCGTAGTACAACTATTGTAGCCGCATTTTTAATGCGTACGTATAAACTTACAGCAGACAAGGCACTAGAACATATTCGAGAATGTCGTAGTATTACAAACCCGAACAATGGCTTTAGACAGCAGCTTTATCAATTTGAGAAAGAATTAGATTCCAAAAAAGAAGATGATTCGTGTGAAGTAAATGAGGGCGACGTGTAATCTATAAAAGCTATAAAAGCTATAAAAGCTATGCAAAGAAAATTCACGTAAAAAAGAATATTCACGAGTATCTAAAATCCATAACTTGTTTTGTTTTTTTGATAACAGGGCAATACAAAATAGCCCCTTTAGGTCTTACAACCTTACTTTTATAAAATAGATACTCTTTCATATCGTATAACTCAACGTCTTCATCTACGGCAGTTTCGACAGCAACATGATTAAATATATGTGCCATGCCTAACCCAGGGTTCACCTCTATATATAGTATCGGCGTCTTAGTCGCTTTCGCCATTAACTCAAACGGTTCACGTAATTGTTGAGTATGCGAGAAGCCATCAATAACAACACTGATACGATTTTCTAGTGCTTTGCGCACCGCCGATAATCTCTTCGCTTTCGAATAGTTATCTAAACCAAATCGTTTAATAGCGTGTGACTGCCCGTATGTGCTGGATTTCCACTTTTTTGTTAATTCCTTTGCAAGCGTAGTTTTACCAGATCGTGGTGCTCCGTATATAATAATCATATACGTATCGAAAGCTCCCATTTCAAATAACTTAGCAAAAATATTTGGATTTTTATATTCTGCAAGTTTATCAACATACAACGCACGTAGTTCGGGTGATAAACAATTAGTGTTCCAATTAAATTTCTCCCTTTTTTCAGGATCTAAATATTCACCTATCGTATGGTACGGAATACCTATATTATATGCGAAGGCTCTATCGATATCGGTTGCGTCTGGTTTAATTTTTATTAATCCACGGGCTGTTTCATGTTCGGCTAATCGCCCGCCAAAATCGCTAACAACACAAGCTTTTTGAATTGCCGAATCGCCGAACTTCTTAAAAAACCCACTTAAAAACATCCACATGCCAGTATGCGGCTTTGATACACGGTTTCGTTTGACCGCAAATAACGCAAGTATTGGTATTTCATATCTAGCACAAAACAATTCTATCTTATATTTGATAGCATCAGTTATCAACTTACCAGACCCGAAAACATTACTAATGATGACTATCGAATAATCCTGAGCTTCGCTTTTAATTTGTTTAAGAAAGTCCTCATTATATGGTGTTATAATCTTAGGATCAATAGCATGATATAGTTTAGTTGGTGCCAGTTTCTTAATTAGACACCCCTCAAAATCGGTAATTACTACATGGCTTCTAAATTGAAACGTCGGACTTTGATAAACTAATACAGACCCCAAGTCCTTCCAGTTATCAGAATAATCACTAGTAAATGCCATTTTGTTAATAAATATATTATAAGAAGGATCCTCTTTTTTATACGTATTTTAGATGTATTTTAGATGTATCACTAGTAAATGCCATTTAATAAAGTACTATATTTATAAGAAGGATCCTCTTTTTTATACGTATTTTAGATGTATTTTATAAAAAAGACATATAAAAAAAATGAATATTTTGGACGTAATTACTATCACCACTGTTTTACTAGAACCTTAAAATCAAGAAACAGTCCACTCAAAACAAAAAAGAAAATGACCGCTGACGAAGTTATTGCCGCCATCAAGTTACTTTACAGTGGCGCGATGACCATTGCGTATCTCGCTTTTGGCATTGCGAATGCCGTCATTAGTGCTGAAAACAAAGGTGCCAAGGGAGAGTGTGACGATGCAATCTGGAATTATGTGATGGTTTTCGCGATTCTCTATTTCTTCTCGTTTGCCAATGGAATTTATATGTTTGTGAAGACCATCATAAGCGACGGAGATATGAAAGGCGTGAACTGGTTTGGATACGCTACAATAATTGTTTCCATTTGGGCGTGTGAAGTATATTTCTGGGCTGACGATGAGTGTGCCGAGTTTTACAAAAACAACTTCCCGAACCTCTGGAACATGCTGTTTGCCGACGTCGTGTTCTTATTCGTCAACATTGCCATGATTGTAATTATAGCCATCATAGCTTGCTTCGTCGGATGTTTTATGTTCGCGGTTAATAAGGCGGCTGAGGATTTCGCACAGTCTAAGTCGGCTGATTACGGTATTACCCCTCAGTCTTCGTACACCCCGAATACTACTGCTACTACTCAACAGCCGCATCAGATCCGAGCTTCTGCCCCGCCTGCGTCTGCGCTCGACAATACAGTCTAAATCTAGCTTTAAACACCTTTCCGAATCCTAGCAATCAATCCATCTGCAATTGATAAGATTTTTTTGTTGGCGTCCGCCGTAATTTTTTTGTCAGCAATTTTTTTAGATGTGTTTTTACCAGTAGTTTTTTTGTCAGCATCAGCAACATTCTGAGCATCTGCAATATCTTGGTCATCTTCGTCAACCGTATTCCCGACTACCTCACCCACCCGGTCATCCATGTCCACATCAGAGTACTTAATCTTTTTTGGCGTGATCGTATAATTTTTAGAATTATAATGAGCAACGCGAGTACTCCATTGATTACTTAATTTAAGCTTCATATCACAGATATCCCAAATATGCCGTTTAATGGTCGCATCAGATCCAAGTCTAAAAATACGATTGATATACTGCTTCATCTTTGTTTTACGCGGTGTTGCTAAAACTAAGCCGTTCATTTTAACAACGGACTTGCCTGTACCCATATATTGGTAAGTCGTAAAAATAACTCTAGACTTAACTTCTGCGTTCTCTAAATCTGCATTCTTTGCACCTCCAACAACTCGCACGAAGTCATCTTCAGAATCGACGATATCTCCTTCAATATTACGATGTGCTATTAACATTTCTTGTAGATGTGTTAAATATTCGCGGCGATCTGCAAATACAAACATAAACAGACCCAAATCTAAACCTTCACAAATACAGTTAATGATAATTTTGTTACGCGCCTCATCTTCACAAATCATATTGATTGTTTCCGCAATTGATGTCATCTCAGTTGTTTTATTAACGATAAGCTTAGTATATTCTGTTGGACCATAATACATTACACGATGTACTTCGGCGGAAAACTCATCACTAGTTGCGACATAACCATCTAGAATTGAAGCATCTAGAACTGGTCCAATCGACCACCACACGGCTTTATCATGTCCGTCGACGTGTTCATCTGGCGTAGCGCTTAATCCTAGCATATACGGCGATTGTGCCCCTTTTAATGCTTTCAATGCGGTCTTACTTGAATACATATGACACTCGTCGAGAATAACAAAACCAAAGCGATTATAAAAATCTAAAGCCTTAAAAGTTTCTCCGGCAATTACAAACTCGTCATTCGCCGCGCTATCCACAATAAATATCATAATATCACCAGCTTTCTTTTTCTTAGCATGATAATAACCGATACTAACGGTATCACCTAAAGCTGTTTGCAAAACCTTAACCCACTGTTCTATCAAAGCAGTAGTATGTAATATAATGGCTGTCTTTTTTTGTAAAACTGATATCAAATACGCAGCTAAATACGATTTACCCTGTCCTGCCTCAAGATTTACAATAACCCCGGCGCTTCCCAATCGAACACGTTCTTTATTGTAATAGTTCGTTATAATATCATCTGCTAATAATTTCTGATTATTTGTTTGAGTTCCGCGCCACTTAAATTTGCGAGATGGGGGCTCTCCTGCGTTAATCTGACTGCTAGTCGTAAAATCGGCAAGTCCGTATTTTTTACTGAGTATTTCGTATACGCCGAACCTCGGCACGATAATTCTTTTATTGGCTTTATCCATCTTAGCACATTTCAATTGTTTCATAACCCCAGTAATTGTTTTAGACCGCAAGGTAAAATAGTTATCAATACGTTTGGCAAGCTTAAGGTACTCGCCGATGTCTTTACTCAAATACTCGAACTTGATGAAGGCGCCAGACTTGGTTATGATTAGCTTCTTACTACCACTAGGTGTGAAATTTACAACCACCCCGCTACCATTAGAGTCTTTGACGAGTTCACCTTCTGCACCCTCTACAGCGTCTCCAACATTAGTTGTCCCCACTAAATCCCATAGAGCCTCGTCCATGTTTAGCTATATTTCTATAATGTGTTTCACTTTTAAACTGAGTTCTATATATTTCGCGACCCAAGAAGTAAATTACCAGTAATAGCAAAAAGACAAGAAGCCCGCCTAATCCCCACCACAATAGCCCGGCTGCCGTACCTGCGATTAATGGAACGTAATCATTGTCTTCGATTTCAGCGCCGCCCGTATAAGAGTTATTTTTGTAGCCACCGCCTACGGTTGTACCATCCTGTAGTTCGTCTAAATCTATATCTGGTGGATAAATGTTTGCACGTTCTTTGACTGTCATTCCAGCTGTCATATATTGGTTACCAGTACCAGCTCGCGATGTATTAACTTGTTCGCTTAATCGTTCATTAGAAGCAACTACGGCTTCATTCATCTTTTCTAGTTGTTGAACGTCAGCTTGTAAAGTCGCAACTTGCTTTTCTAATTTAGCTATTTGTTCTGCTTTAGCATCATTTTCCTCCGTTGCTGCTTTGAATTGCGGAACCAGTGCCGCGAGTATGTCAGATATATCATCGAGGTAACCAAGCTCATTACCATCAGCAGGAGCCGTCAAATTTAATTGTTTTCCAATTGCCATAATCTTTGGACCAACTTGATCGTTGATAATTTCTTGTATTTTTTGTAGTTGTGCTAATTGTTCTGCGTTTTCAACCAAAAGCGTTTTGTTTCTCTTAGTAACATATGCGAGTACCATAGGTAAATTATCATTTAATGCGCGCCATCTACGTAATAGAGACTCATATTCTATTGAATAATTTACAACTTCGTCCGATCGTAAGTTCTGTACTTTACCATATTCTGGGGTTTCTGTAGTACCATCAAACACCTTTTGAATTTCTGCAAGTGCTTTTGCTGCGTATGTATTATTACCCACATCAGCTTTTGTGATAGCCAATATGTGCACCGCCATATTATTTACAGTTTCCATCGCGGCATCTCGCTCTTTTGCAAGATTCGCAAGTCTATCCACGAGTTCTCCATTTAGCTTTACATAGTCTGTGTATTGTTTTTTACTTTCTACTCGTATCTTGTTTATACGTTCATGTGCTGATTGTAGATTACTTATTAAGTCTTGTATTTCACCGACGTCAACTGTACGTTGCTCAACACCCTTTAGCCAATTCGAGAAAATTTCTATCTGGTTTATGGCATCTTTAGCTATATATACATATTCGTCACGCATACTTGATAACCTCGGATCATTAATAACTTGGGTAGCATATCGCGTGATCTCATCCTTTGCGCCTTTAATTGATTCTAATAGTGATTCGGCGAACTTATTTTTTGTAGATGCTCGTATATTATCAATAATTTGTAAAATACGCTCTTTTAGATCTGTATCTCTGATGCGGTTTCTAAGATCTGCAAGATTTTTTTTAAGTAGTTCTATTAATCCATAAGCATTACGTACATCGCTGATAGATTCTATGTTATCAAAATCATACATAGCTAAAAATTTACGATCAATGTCAATATTTAGTTGGTGTATTTCTTTCATTACATCCTTAAAAGTTTGTTTGATCGCCTTTATTTTTTCTTTGAGATCATCATTTTCTAATTTGAGCGCATCATTTTCTTCTTTAAAAGTATTACGTTCAGCTTTCAACCCTATTAGTTCATTATTAAGTTGTTTGATTTCAGCACGTAATGTATCATTTGTTGATTGTTCCGTATCTAACTGTTTAGCAATTAATTGGCTAGATGCTTCAAGTTCATTAAATGACGCTTCTAATTCAGCAATTCGGCTTGTATTTACCGTAGGTGGTGTAGGCTCTTGCGGCACAGAAACAGGTGTTGTTGCCTTTAACTGTTGAATAGTAGAAGAATAATTTGTCGCTAGCATAGTTAGCTCACTAACTAAAGGCTTCAAATTAGCGGATACTCCTAATTCTGATAACTCTGATAAATCAGTTACAGCAAAATCAAATGCCATGCTATTTACATCATTACGCATGCCAGTAATAATTTCGACTATCCGTCTAAGTTGTGCTATATCTGTATTTACATCTACATTAGTATTTACATCTACATTAGTATTTACATCTACATTAGTATTTACATCTACATTAGTATTTACATCTACATTAGTATTTAC